>Ga0302271_10000189_pt1 | contig 56319 bp, 34 predicted proteins | sample III_Bog_N1_1_FD_198767 | JGI IMG/M metagenome (GOLD analysis project Ga0302271, IMG submission 198767) | Peat permafrost microbial communities from Stordalen Mire near Abisko, Sweden - III_Bog_N1_1 | ecosystem: Environmental > Terrestrial > Soil > Wetlands > Peat | place: Sweden: Abisko...
AAAATTCAGATTAAATACCTGGAACAATCCAATTCAGAAAGGATAAATAACTTTGAGATTGATTAGCGCTAATTTTTGATAAAATCAATGAACAAAGACAGATTCTAAATTACTTTTCATAATCCATAAGTCATGTGTTTGGCTATTTGTTATCATAAAACCTTCAAAAATGTTGCTAATTATGTATTATTTTTCTTTTAAAGCCGAAAGTTTCTCGTTTTATTATGCAAAATAGAACCTTTTGAACTTTTTTTGTAATGAATTTAAGGAAAAACTGACCATCAGGATTTAAAAAATAGATAGAAGTTATTTTATATTAAAGAAAGACTGAGGGAAATAGGGCATGCAAATTTTGTTTGGAGAATGAATAAGAAATCTCAGGATGAAGGATAATGGAAGATCACTTGTAGATAAAGAATTACTTGATTGATCCAAGAAGTAACCTGTTAAAACATAGAAAGGGAAGCATATTTAAATTAGAAATTGTATGTTAAGAAGATTTCTTACAATTTGCAGTAAAAAAATTGAGATATTACATTTTGCAGTTTGCGTGGATTGCAAGCCATTTCTGTTTTGTAAATAAGAATCCCAGAATATTATTCTAATTATTTTAACTTAAATTAATGGACCATTTTTTACATGAAAAATTGAAATCCAACAATCCTCTCTCAAAATTGCGATTGCATTATCTCAAAAAATGAGAAACTGCCAGCTGGGTTTGAAGAAAAAAAGAGATATTCGTTTTTCTTTGATAATAAATGGACTTGATTAAGCATAAGATGGTTTTAAGGGTTTTTAAAAAACGCATACTCTGGGGGCATATGTTTTTTTTGTGAAGGGGGAGAAAGATTGAGATAAAAACAAGAGCTTGATTAACTAAAGGATTGAATGCAAAGAAGCTGTTGCTACATAAGACAAGAGAAAGACTGCAATAAATCAAAAAACGGGACCTTCTGGGGGGATGATAAAGAATAAACAAACAAGAAAAAAGCAACAAAAAAAAAGCAAAAAAGACGATGAGAAACACTACTTTAGCTGTTCTTTTTGCAGTTCTCGTCCTGGGTGTCACCGCCCAAGGCGATTAACCCACTTTCAGTGTTGACTAGGCTGCTGTCCTCCTTGAAAATCTCTTGGACGATTCTCAGAAGAACCTTGATGAACTCGAAGCCAACTGGGCTGTCAAAAAACCTCTCCTCGAATAAAACATTGCAGCTCTTGCTGATTAGGTTCAGGCTAAGGGTGAAGAATGTGCTGCCCTCGATGATGTCCTCGCTAAGTCTTAGAAGGAACTTCTTGACGCATAAAACTTCGCTGCTTGGTTGCAGAAGCGTATCTCTTCAAACATCGATTTGATTGCTTCTCTCCTCGAGAAAAGATGTGCTCAAAACGGTAACTACATTGAAGGTCTCAAGAACGACAAGATTGCCCTCAAGCTCGTCGCTTTCCTCAGAATCCAAATCCAAGGAAAGGAATCCTTCGATCTCGCTCAACGCAAGGCCTTCATGAGAAAGCTCAGCTCTTTCCTCCAAGTCTACAAGAGAGGTGACTACAATGAACTTGTTGAACTCGAGAAACAATACGTCAACAGCTCCGAATATGATGTTGAAACTAACACTGATGTCCAAGGACGTTCTTGTAAGAATATACCATATTTTTTATTTAAAAAAACAAAAAAAATATCAGAATTTTACATACAAATACACGCCCATAATGAGCTAACTGCTCTCTATTATTCAAATCAAAAATATATTTAAATTTCTCATTAATTTTCCTTTCATTTTAGCTGACGAAATCGGCTCTGGTCACGTTGACAACAACCAAGCAGATCTTGCTCTTGAAAACTTCTAAAACGGTGACAGAAAAGGCTGGTCTCAAGTTCAAAAAGAACTCATTGAATTACTCGATAACCTTGAAGCCACTATCAAGGCTAAGATTGCCTAAGCCTAAGAAGACGAGGTTGCTTCCAACATCGCCGCTGCTGACTTCAAACTTAAGCTCGAATAGGAAATCCAAATCTACCAAAGAGACCTGATTCAAGTTCAACAGAGAATCGTTAAACTCGAAGCTGAGGTCGCTGCTAACCAAGCCAACGTTGATCAATGCAGATCTGAAGAGGCCGACCTCGTAGGCCAACACGCCGCTGCTGAAAAAGATTTCCAAGACTAGACTGATGTCTTCAACAAAAAGCAAGCCGACTTTAATGACGAGATCAGCATCTTCAAGGAAGTTATTGAACTCTATGCCGATAACGTTGACAATCAAGATGACTCCTTCAAGGGCAGAGCTGATGACTACCTTGACAATGGCGCTTTCGATAACAATTCTTATGATGATCGTGAAGTCCCCGATATCAATCTCATTAATTGATTTGTTTGATGGAAACTACCCTACATATTCACGCCTATTAAAACTTGAACAGTTCGCTGATCAAAGTGGCCTCTTTGTCTAGTTTCACTTTGCCATTACATATCGCTTTATGACTAGAACGTTCTTCATTTTCTCTTTTTCTTTTTTTTTTCTTCAGTAAATGGAGGGTGCAAAACTAATTCATTCTAACTGTTACACAAACTAGCTATTTAGATAGAGAAATGAAACGAATGAGTAAACAGTTTTAATTTGAACACCCATATCATCCTTCAAACTTTTTACAAAAAGGAGTTATTTCTTCTCTCGAATGAGAAGTATTTCTCCTCCATTGCTTGTAGTATCTAAATTTTTGCAAGAAATGTTTAAAAAAAATACTCTAAACGGCGATGTTTATTTTTAGTGGCGATTTGTGAATAATTCCCAAAAGTTCACTCACGCTACAGAAGATACCAGCAGTTTCTTCCCTCTTCCTGCTGATTCTTTCACAACCTATTATTTCTCGTATTCAGCGGATTACTAATTAAATCACTACTGCTCCCTTTCTTCATTTTATGTTCTTTTTATTCTTTAAGAAAGCCGTTTCTTTAATATTTTTTTTTCCCTGAAAAACAAAACAACTGATTTCCATGCCGAAAGGAAGAGATAACCAAAAAGAATAAACAAAAATAAACTACTTGAATTGCATAACTGTATTATCTTTTTAGTGTAAAATGATAAGATCGAAAATAAAAATGAATTCAAGTGTAAAATTTGATGAGATAATTCAAAGAATCAATAAAAATGAAAAGGAAATTTATTTGAGCAAATTAAAAAACAAAATTAATAAGAATGAGAAATGGGTTATGAAATCAAGTCAATTTAAATTATTTTTGCAGATGCAAAGACAGAATATCATAGTAATATTTGCATAATTTCCAAGTCTGCAGGAAACACAACAAAAACATTCAAATATCTCCGAGTTATGCTTGATTATGATCTTACGATTGTTATTATTGATTTGAATTTGAATCCTCAATATTCTTCTTATCGCTAGTATTAGATTCCATTCTTTTTGGATCGTTTTTGGCGTCATACACTAACAGCAACGTATCAACATTATTCTCTCTTAATTTATTCAAATCTCTCTTGATTTCAATGAGATTATCCAAGGAATACTATGCCTCTAACTATTGATTCTTATCCTTTCCAGCAAAATGTTTCATTTAATCTGAATACTACGAAGACAAGTAACTCTCTTAGATTCCAGTATCAACCAAGAAATAACTTTTATCTTGTCTATCCAGTGAATATATTGATCGATAACTTGTCGATTTCCTACTGAAGAAAGTGGAATCTTCAGGGGAATAAAATACAGTCCGTTTGTTTCCACCAGCTGGTTCTTTTAGCTTAAACCACTTCCGTAGCATAGGCATCTTAGAGAACTCTCTGTGCTCATTGATTTAGATGTGTAATTTCCCCCATTACCACTCACTGAGTTTCTCGCCTACATATTTCTAGTTAAAAAAGTTGTTTTTGTTTTTCAATGATTTTTTTAAAAAAATAATCTTACTTTCAAGATATTTTTAGCATCATCGACAGCTGAAAAAAGGAGATCTAAGCATTTAGCGCCACTAACAGCGACAACTGCTGGGTGATCACACCAAGGTGCATCGATATCTTAGCCAATTGACCACTGATTGATTTCTGAGAAAACAAATTCGTCAAGAGATTGACTGCTTTGGAAATATTCTTGATTATAATTAGATTTCTAATTCCAAGCATAAAACAGCTTCTTGGATATCGACAGAATCACAGCAGTGAAGACACTAGCTGGAATTGAGTTCTTTGTGAATTTACTATCCCAGCCTGCAAGTTGTTGCATCATTTCCTTAGTTCGATTGGAAACTTAACTGAATCTGCCAAAAAATAATAGGAATTAGAAAAATTTCGTAAAAGAGATTGTATTATCAACAACCTACAAAATTATTTACTTTGATTGGTGTTGAGAGTAGAGGCTAAGGAGTTTAGGAAGGACTTATTCAGCAGCGGCATCGTGAAGATCAGTCATTATGTTGTTGGCTTATTCTGTGGAGAGTTTTCCATTTGATTCAGTGGTATTGTTTAGGAGTTGTGTGATCCTCGATCCGCGTTGTTTTTGCACATGAACTTAGTACTTTTCTGTAGTGTAATAGCAATAAAAAATGAGAAACAATTTAAATATTTTGTCAATAAGTAATTCTTATTTACCTGAAGATGATTAGGCAACACCATCATTTATGAATGCAATTTGATTATCATTTGTTCCTACAAGCAATCCAATAGGGAGCAATGTCTACTTAGCGTTAAATATCTCATCAATATCCTCTAGATTCCTTGCTTCCATGAGATTTTGAATGCTGCCTATGCTGTGACTCCAATCTTATCTTTTTGGGTTAATTTTACTGTTATTTCTGTTGCTACCCTTCCAGAGTAACTGCAAATAGCTGTTTTAATTGCCCTGAGTGCCTCCAAGAATGATTCCACTTTCGGTTTCTCTAACTACATGAGTGAATGGCTCACTGTTTTTCACAAGAATTTTTTCATTGCGAATAGTAATGGGATACCAATTTCCATTTTTGAAATAGTTCTCACCGTCTTTACTAAGAGTTAAAGGGCTCACAGATAGAGAATCACTCTCGATATTGACGAAACCCCAAGATAAATGGTCATTCAAACCTATTAAAAGTCAAAAGATAATCAATTTCTTGTTTTTTGAATTATTTTGTGCATACCTGAGAAAATCGCTGGGAATCCAGGAATCGAAGCACCGCTGGTTGTGACGTTTCCAGCAGCAAGGGTTTGATAGATTATTAGAGTATTATACCACAATGTTGGAGCTGATGCTTGTGAATTCAGATTATTCACAACTATTGGTTTACCAGTGTTCGTGTAGTTTCCATTGATCACCCAACCTTCCATGAAGCTTTCTCTTGTGAGTTCTGCAAATGCTGAGTTCTCTCCAAATAGTTGCTACAATTCACTTTAATAATCAACCATTTGATTAGTAATGTTGAGTGGACGAGTAAGATTAAATGCTGCGTAAACGTTTTCACCATACAACTTCGCCAATTCTTCAAGTGGTAATAATTAACTGAAATTCAGCTAATGTTAAGCAGCAGAGAATTATATAGACAAGAGTTTAAATATCGCTAGAGAATCCAATTCTGTCCATTCTTCAACACTTACCGAATGAATAATTAACTCAAACGATCTCGCCATTTTGTTCCTAAAACACTAATTCACACCTCGACTGTATGCTTGTAAGCTCGCCATGATTTCCTCGTTGACGTCAGTCTCTTGAACATCTGAAATTCCTAATTCTCGAACAAGCTAATCTACTCGTAATGTCTCCTTTCCGAAGATTTCACTTAGCCTTCCTCGAGCAGTTTTCCTTAAGATTTCCATGCTCCATTATCTGTCCTAGCAATGCGCATACCCCAACCCAAAATAGGCATCGTTCCTTTTTGACCCTTTCACTGTAGGAATCGAGAAACCATCTCTTCTAATGAAAATTGCACCATGTTCTTAGAATGTATGGATGTGGTATCCGCTATACACAGGGCTACTTATGTACAAGAAGAAGATAATCACCATGACAATTGGCCCGATGATATACGAAAGTGTCTTGATTTGATATGGTTCCATTTTTTTATGATTTTTACGAGTGTTTTTTTTCCTATTTTTTTGTTCAAAAACCTATTTTTATTTACTTGATAAATTTATTGTAATAATTATTTTGTTTCTGCTTTTATAGCCTTAGTTTCCCCATAATTTACTCATGAGTCTTACAATTTTGATTTAGTCTACTCCTACTTTGATATAGAAAGCCTAACACAAGCATGGAAAGTACAAGAAATCATTCTAAAAAAGATCTGTATTCTACTTAGATTACATAGAAACGCTACAAAACATTAATTTCGCTCACTCGTTCCAGCAGTACCTTACATGAAAATGTTGATTGAGATTACAAATTATTAAAAAAAGCCTAAAATCAATTAGTAGGTTGGTCTTCACATAGTAACCCACATTATTAACAATAAAAGAATCTTAAAAAGAATGAAATTAATTATTTTGGAATTTGGAAGAACAACCTACATATTTTAAGAAGGGAGCTACATTTTTTTTAAGAAAGCTTTTAGAAAATGCCTTCGATTTGTTGTATAATTATATTTCATTTTTCCCTTTGCAACTCTTACCTTTAGATAGAAAAAACACTTTGTAGTTACTTTTTGCCATTTTTATACATTTGTTAATAATTACTTACTTAATTAAATAATATTTTTTATTTTCTATTTTCATTAACATATTCATCATTGTCTGTGACTAACTAGCATTGCCTCTTAACTAGAATTAGGAGAGGGGAGAAGAGATACTTCCACTTCCACAAATAAATTATGATTTCTGGTTATTTTGGCATAACTTTGTGGCACTATTTTCATTTAATAAATTATGTGAAATCCTTTTCATATAAAGCTAAAGATTTTGCAATAATTTTAGTGATACTAAGGTAAAGAATTCCAGACACAAATCAATAATTTTTAACTCACTGTGCTTGAAATACCCCTCCTCCCTTGAGTGACAAGACAACAATACACAATGCATCCAAACCCAATCGCTGTACTCATTCGTAACTGTGCAACTCGCTAATTTTAAGAAACATAAGGAATTCTCTACATAGCTTAACATGTAAAAATTTAACTTTGATCTTCATTTTTTTAAAATTGGATATGATTCCATAATCGAGAATAATAGTATCTAACAAATGATTAATAACTCTTGTTGTTATTTGTTAGGGAGGAAAACCATAGTACACCGTGGTTTTAGAGAAAGAGAACATTGACACTGCTGTTGCTCAGAAATTCGTGGATAATATGTCTCCATTGCAAGCGATATTAGAGAAATAAGATAAATCACGCTAATAAGCTGAGAGCATAGCTGATAAGATAATTGAAGAGATAATATTGTAGAAATCGAAGAAATCAATGGCAGAGAAGTTGATTCGAGAGTAGAACGAAGAATTGCAGAAACTAGCAGATGACATATCCATGTAGAATGGGATGACAGACAGCAGATGTGTGACAACTTCAATCAATGGAAATAACAATAATATTAATATTATGCATAGATAACCATCTGCACAAAGTATAGACTTAATCAAACGATCTAATTCCACATTATTTCGTCCAATAACCAACAATGCAAATTCGTTATTCACGTCAAGGTCCAATAACACACCCGCAAATCAAATAAATCTCAATCCATCAACTTCCCAGCCTTATTATTTGGGTGGAACTACTATGACAGCCTCGAACTCAAATCAAAATCTATTCAATACCGCACCAAACTAATTTCATCAATCAGCTACGTTACCTCTATCATTTACAGCGAGCAATACAGCTGGAGGTAGCATGTATAAAAAGAAGAATGAATTAATTTAATCCATCGGGAATCAAATCGAGAGAAACATCAAAGAAGAATAAATGGGATTTTTCGATACTGTTTCTGAGAACAGCAGGTTCTCTCCTAGAGCAGGATCACCATAGCTTCATGAGCTTAGAACCCTGACTAAAAGTGGTAAGAATCTAGCTCCTTTTAAATCCACTATTTCTCTCATGAAATGCACGTAAAATTTTAAATACAACAAAATGAACATAAAATTGATTGTATTTTACTAACTTTGTTTTCTACTAAACATTGCAAACAAAGAGATAATTAAGGTAACTAAGATAAATTAGAGACAGAAGCTAGTGCCCTTAGTGCAATCAATTTCAGTACATTTTAACTGCCACAAACACCCAATTCAGCACAACCTTAACAATATCCTTTGAACAAAAGATCAGCAACAACAAACAGTTTCAGCTCATTTGATCTCAAAGATTATTTGAAAAAAGCTATTATGAACAAACGGCAGTCATAATCTGGGTAAATAAACATATCTTCTATGAATTAGAATGGACTACCTTATTTGTTGACTTCGCTGAGTCATCTTGATGAATAACAACCAGTTACTACTAAAGAAAGCTAGCAATCATATGGAGAATACTAAAATGAAGAGACGCTACCTGCTGCTGCTTTGCTTAAACGAAAACATGCTTATTCTTATTCTTAAAATGGTGGATTCAAATTTGATAATTTTAATAATAATCCCCTGTCATCAAATCAATAACAACAATAACTCTAGTCGTAACATCAATAGCACTTATCGACATAAGGTATAATAAATTAGTGTGTATTACCTGCTTCCTGTTTGAATCTAAAAATAGTTAACTTTTAGGAGAAATATTTATTTTCATCAAAAATGATTGATTTTTGTTATTTTTGAAAAATATTTTTCAGAGAGCAAATTCTCACAATTCAAAGGGATGCTTGCTACAAAGAATGATACTCTCGATGACGATCTTGAAGATTTAGGTGCAGATATCTAACGAAAGATATAATCCTCTTCTTCTCCTTCACATTAGAAAACTATCTCTGATCTACCTATTCCCAGGATAAAATCACCTGCAAATCTTGGATCAGCTGCAACAACGTCAACTACAGGAAACGCATAGGTTTCTGATTTTGTGTCTAAAATCAACAAAATGCTGTCCAAATCAGCTAGTATTAATCTCCAAGTAGAGAATAGTTTGCAGGAATCTGAGAAGAATCTTTAAAGTATGAATTTACTAAGTAATTTGAATCTCCAAGCCAAGCAACCAAGCAATACAAATACTTCCCTGTGAACAGTAAATTTCTTATCATATAACTGATTTATCAAATAAGCCCTTCAATCAGACAACCATGATTCTTTCTCCAGTTCATAGATCCAATAAGCTGGCGTTTTGAAGATTATTATTATGTTTTGCTTTTACATGAAGAACTAGGATAATTGATCAGCTTTTTTTCCATTATTTTTTTTCCAGATGTGATTCTTTCTATTTTCTTAAATTTTACAGTTTTTTCCCCTTTATCTAAATAAGAAATACATATAATTGACTCTTGTTTTTTGTCTTAATTAAGATGATACTTTTTGTGAATGAAAAAAGAATCTCAAAGAGATAAAAGTAATTGGGTAAAAAATAATGTGATATACATTTGTAGGAGATATGCACTGCTATTACCCCTAAATATTGCTTAAATTATTGAAAAGATACTACTTCTCCCCCACCTCGACACTTCAGGATTGAGTTCACATTCCAAAACAAACCTTATCATAATTTTCAATTAATAATAACAAAATACATTTCCAATCAAAAAAAATATCATTTCATTTTATGAACAAGTGCAAGTTAGTTAGAGACTCATGTGCCCTAGTGATGTCGCAAGCTGAACACGTCAGTGTGAATCAAGCAAAGCTATGCGAGTTCGCTGATACTCTTGCTGCAGATTTTGCAAAAGGATACAAATACATTGAATTCGATGAATACGACTGCCATTATCAGCAATTCAAAACTGAAGCAGATATCGTAGAATATATTTTCGTTTTGGATACTTTGAATTTCTGTTTCTGGCCAAGTACTGTCGAGTTTGAGTACGATAATCTCGCAGAAGGCATAAAAACCATGTTGCTCAATCACCCATCATCTCTTAAGCCTGCAAATCTCATCAACATCGACAGAGATTTCCTCAAGAACAATGTCTTCAAAGGAATAGAATTCCCTTTGCTCGATGAAAGAGTGCGATTGCTGAGAGAAATCGGTGTACGCACTGTTGAGTTGTTTGATGGAGAATTCATAAACATTCTGAACGCAGCTAAGCATTCCGCAGTGAAATTGCTGGATTTATTAACAAGTAATTTCAATAATTTCCAAGATATTGCGATCTATAAAGGGCAGTAAGTCTGCATGTACAAGAGATCTTAGATTTTGATTGGAGATATTTATGCAGCTCTCAAAGGAAAAGGAATAGGACAATTCACAGATATTGAAGAGATTACAACGTTTCCTGATTATAGAGTGCCATAAATACTTAGACACTATGGAATTATGGAATATTCCAAGGAACTAACTGCGTAAATCGATGCATTAACATAACTACCTCATGGTGGATAAATGGAGGTACATATTATTAACCATTTTATAACTTTTTTTCTACAGAAAACAACAAAATATGGTAAAAAAAAAAATTTTTGTTAAAATTTATCAGATTGAGATTCGTGCAGCAACTGTGTAATCAGTCGAAGATTTAAAACGAGAACTCTCGAAGAGAGGGAAACAATTGCATTCCATCGAAGTAGATTGGATCCTTTGGTAGAAGGGAGAAGAAGCAAGAAAGGTAATCGCTCCACACCACAGAACGCTGTCTATCTTCTATTGAAGGATAAATTATCTTTTTAAAAGTTGCTATAATTTTACTTAGTTGTGTTTAAGTAATTTTTGATTTGTAAAAAAATAATTAAATTTCTATGTCTTTTTCAGAGTATTTTCATTACTTTAACTACACTCAAATACACACACACACGCACATAAAATGTATTCATTTTAGAACTATGCTGTCATTTTCATTTGTTTTCTTATTTGTTAAGAACCTCAGAATCTCATGATTATTTTAATTTCGCCTATGCGAATTTATAATAGACACCTTGCTTTCTGTTGACTTCATAGTTAATCACTATAAAATGAATAAATACACCATAGGAAACAAAATGTGCTAGGAATATTCGTTGCTCCTCAGTTAAGTTAACGAGAATTGAAAATGATGTCTTGTTTAAATCTGTGAAGATATTTGAATCTTAGAAAGATGGAAGGATGCCAAGGAAGAAAGCATACACGAGGGAGTTACAACCAAGCACAAAGAGACTTCCCTTAACATTTTGTAATCTTGTTAGAAGTGTTTCAGTACTTCCTTCGAGTTTAAATAAGAACCAATAAGCGAATTATTCTATTGCATTGGATAAAGTTAGAACAGCTAAGAAGTGCAATAAATTAAAGTGCTCCATACAATGCAGCACTAGTGACCGCATAAGATCAGCTGTACCTAACCCATCCAGCACACTTAGAATAATCCCAGTAGTTCTGTTGCTTTTTAGTTTGCTCCAAAACGAAAACGGGATTGAGTAGAAAATCACAGCAAACACCACTGCATCTAATGCTGTAAGTGAAATTTAATCTGCTTAGAAGCTGCTAAAGTAGATCGAGACAACGATAGGTTTCGTTAATCGAGAAGCGATACCACAGAGAGCTTGAGTAACTTTCGATGGAGAGTAAAGTAGTGATATGTCATGTTCGACTCGCTCAGAGAATAAATAAAATAAATATGGTAGCTCCAAGAGATAATGCGGCATGGAAGTTAGATAGAATCGAGTAGCAATAAAGCTAGTTAGAATTGATAAGCAGAGGAAGATCATTGTTAATATGTTTGTATTTTTTTGAATTTATGCTAGTTTTTAGGTAGAATTTTAAAGATAAATTGTTTTTTAGGTTTTTTTTAAATTATCCCATCAAACAAGAATTAGGAAAAGGTATGGATGGGATTAATTGCTCCAAAATGAAAATAATCATAATATCTTTGTCCTAAAAACGAATATTTTTCTCATTAACAAACATGCTAACAAGCAATTAATATGTATGTTGACTTTCACGAAGGAGCTATATCAAATTAGTTAGATTTTTCTGAAACAAAATCAAAGTTGAATTTGGATTCCTTCTTGTCAAGGACAATACTATTATGATTATTATCCTTGTAATCAATTACTTCAGGAGAAGAAGCAGATTTAGTAAATTATTACTGTGCTTCCTACACTTGATCTTACGAAGATACATTATTATTACTACTACCAATCTCTTGCAGATCATTTTCAAATATTCTTTGAAGAGTTGATCTAGGAGCTTCCTTCTTATCTCTTAAATCACATTCTTAACCATCTGAAATCACATCATAAGACCTACTGACTTTTCTCTTCTCTAAACGATCCTCTTCTCCATCAATATTATCATGAAAATGCTACTTGAATTGAACAAAATTTGATGGTTTATTCACTTAATTGTATGGTCTCTTCTAGGTATTAATAAAACCAATTCTTTAAGAAAACTGAATTGATTTATTAGATATCACATCGAATGAACTAAAAGACTCATTTTTGCTATCTTCCTTTTTAACTTTATTTAATGATTTAGACTTAATATATTCAAGATGCTTTATTTCTTGATATCTTAGCATTCTTTTTCCTTAAAATGGTGATATTGATTTACTTTTTCGAAGATGTCTACCACTTCTAGGCATATTGCTTTCTTTGAATGCAGTACCTCGGTGGAGTTACTGCAAATTTTGTTCCGAATAAATCTCAGTTTGTTACTCTACTTCATTTAGATTAAGGTTCGAATGTGTAGGCAATGTATTAAGAGTCTCATTCGAATGGTGATTAACTTTCAGTAGCGGCGAGTAATTTACTGAAATCGGGCTGTCTGCTTTTAACCCAAGACTCTCTGGCGATTATGATAAAACTTTTTTATTCTTATGAAAACTATTCTTCTTTTTGTTTTCAAAAATGTTAGTTCCCAGCAGTTTGCTCTGCGGGCTGTCAGTAAAGGAGCTGTTACTGTTGTTATTGCTGTTGTCTTTGTTAAGATTCCTTGATGGATTGGTGATGAAATTCTCCATTCGTTAACGATTTTATTGGATTTATTTCTGAATGTATGTTTTATCACTAATAATATTATTGGACTTTTATCTAATGACTTGCACTTTCTAAGGGTGATTTCGATACTAAAACATCACAGGATTACATAGATTATGCGTTGTTGATTCTGATTTCGTTTCTTCTTCAACAGTGCTAGGGTGCTATTAATCAATTTTAGTTTTGGTTTTCTATTAATTATTGGATTCAACGATTTCTAATTTATTAAGAGATTGATTCTTACATTTCTCAGCAATTACAGATCCTTCTTCTTGTTGATTCTAATTCACTGTCATTAATTACTCATTCATATCCTTACCCTTCTCTTCTTATTAATCTCCTTTATCTTTATCTGAAATACTTCGCTTGAGATTAACAGAATCCCCTAGATTTTATTTAATTTATTTATTTTCTTCTAAACTAAATTACTTTCTCGGATTCTTCTTATTCTTCCCATCAAATAAGCTCTACTCTTGTGGTCTTATTATCTCATCAATTTAGGCTATTTTATCGATACTTTTGATATCCTTATTATCAATATTTTTACTTGTGCCATTATTATTCGAAATCAATTCGATACTCTATGCACATTCTGATTTAATCGATTTCAAATCAAACGAGGATTGTTTCTTCAACGTACTATTGAATTTATTCTAGATATTCTTTAATTAAAACAGTAAATTCTCATTGAAATCCTTTAAACCTTCTGGGCTTAAGTTATTGTTATTGTTAATATTTGTGTTGCTATTAATATTATTTCCTTCATTTTAATTTTTTTATAGTAAATTATCTAGTAGATTCTCCTCATCTAGTATTAATTCGTTACTCGTGCTATACCTTAGACTTGTCATCAAAAACGATTTCACACTCTCTAAATTCTACTGTGAAGCAGATTATCTAATTAATAGATCTTTATGCTGATGCACATACAACGCTAGTTTCTTCCAAAGAATAACAATCTTGAATGTGCATGATTTCTGTAGCTCAATCATACCAAATACCGTAGGAACTCTCAATTTCAAGAAGAATAGAGTCTTTTCCAAGAATGTCCGCGATTCTTGATCATGCGGTATGACAATTGCTTGCAAACTTTCTTTGAATAATCTTATCAAAAAAACAGCATTCACTAAGGAAATACCAATTTCAGCTAAAATCTACAGCCACAACACACTCGTTGAAGATATCAGTAATCCAAGAAGCAATGATAAAATTACTCCTAAGTTCTAAAGGGAATCTAATTTATTGAGGGATTGCCTTTTGTAAGGTTGCACTTTAATTTACAAGAAAATGTAGAATGAGATAATCAGAATGCATAAGATGAGTTTCAGTGCTAAATATGTGCTATAGAACACAAGCACGCACGCAATGAAGTTCTTAATAGACATCCTAAGGATTTCCCAGTAGAATGCCGTTGGTTTGTATTCTTAGAAGAAAAAACCATAGGATTTTAAGAATCCAAATTATGATTACTTTGTGGAATACTTCTTTAGTTAAAGGAACATCCTTAGTGGTATAAATACAGCTAAGATCGCTAGAAGAGGCAAGATTACTCCAAAACTAATGATTTTATGTTCTGAATCGCAAAGGAACTGCGTATCCGCGAAAATATAACTGGATTCGCCAACTTATACACAAGAAATCACTGAAAGAAGCAGTTTAATTATGCCAGGTTGGAAGTAGAAAAACAATAACTTCTAACTCATCCATATGTGTCCAGTGTACCACTGGAAATACGAAGGTTCAGCCTTAGCATTTGATGGGGGTCTTTTGATGATACTATGGAATTCTAATTTTTTAATCCCATTCAATTAATTCGAACTGGAATCTTAATAACTTGGGCTACTACAGATCTAATTGTTCACTGTGTTGTTGTGGTTATTGTTGTTGTTGTTATTGTTAAGTACATTGGAACTTTGAGCATTCATGTTGTTGCTATTGTTGATGAAGTTGTAACTTAACATATTGTTGTTGTTGTTGGTTGGTTAGATGTTAGGGTTACTGTTGATTTAGTTGTTGGTGATGACATAATCTACACTTACACTGAGAGTTCTGTTAACTGGAAGTACGCTTAGACTTGGTTTAGAGAGATTATCTACTAAGCGAAGACTCTTTTGTTGTTGTAATTGTTGCTGCTGTTGTTGTTGTTGTAGCTGTTTTTTGCTTTCAATTTCACTGAGAACTTCATCAAACCCTGGGACTAATGTCTATCCCATAATATCTTCCCTTTTGTTTCTTCTTGAGAAACTCTTTTCCATTGGATAGTTGTTGTTCCTGCTGTTATATGTATTTGGATAACCTCCAATTGATTATCTTAGGTGATTATTCAGCGGCGTAAACTACCTGGAGAACTAACTTATCGGATTTGTATTTTAGCTTAAATTCTCCTTTACATCTTAACTCTTATTAACTTCTATCTCTTCTATTTCAATGGGGTTGTCTCCACCAAGTGCTCCAATAAAACCTTTTGGGCTAATATAATCTGGCTTATCATGCTTTTTAGCATACGAAACATTGATATTCTCATTGGAAGAAAATATTTATTCACCCCCTTTTTAGTTGGTTTTGTTATCATCAGTTTAGCTGAAAAGTTCAATATTCCCCTATTTCAAAACTACCTCTTTGTCGCTTACAACGATTGGGGTATTCATTGTTGGTTTTTGATTATCTTTGATGGGTTCTTTATTCTATTTTAAACTTTCAAATACCTGCATATAATTACTGTCAATGCAATGCAACTTCATACTCGATTCCTTAATTACTCCTTTTTGGTACTTTAGTTTCTTCAATTTCAGCTTAAAAAGTATGTATTTAGCTATGAAGACACTACCCATCGTGCAAGCTAACACTCCAGCAAAGAAAAACACCCAAATCACTCTTAAATACGTTATGTTCAACCCAGCGATTTATGCGAGCTAGCAGTCGATAGAATGAACAATACTTGGCACAGCATCACCACCTAGTTCAATTAATGTGATATTCGCAGGTATTGACGCATCTAATTCAGTTAAAATGAAGATTAATTAGAGATAATTAATAAAGATTTTCGAGAGCGAGGAGAATTAATAGAATATTTAACTTCTGCCCATTCGAACTAACCCTAACCGAATAGCTGCAATCGCGAGAATTTTCCGTTCGACAGCTTTGTAGTTTTACCACATGAGGAGGAGCAAATAACCAAGGACAATCATCGTAATGAGAACGAGCATTAGGTATTAAAGTACAATATCAGAGCATTTTGAGCAAGACGAATCAGTTGATCGAGCATATTAACTCCCCCAAAGAACAGCATAATTATCGCATGATTCGCATAGCGGTCCAATCGATCCTTCACCGCAAAGTTGCTTATTCCCTGTGAACTCAGCTTTGCATTGCATTGTTGGCTTTTTGCATTCGTAAATGGTCTCAGAAATGTCATTTTCACGCCAAAAGCCATTTTTTAAGTTTACTACATTGCGCTCACATTTCACAGCGGACACAGGGCAGATCTTGCAAGTTGCTTAGTCAGGAGTAGAAAGAGATGGAAGGTCATATGAATATTTCCCTTCTGGACAGCTGTAGCATTCATAGATCGAATTGATAAGCTAATAAACTTCTCCAACTTCGCATAGACGACTGCTGACTTTTATTTCGAATTCCATTTGCTTTTCACACCAGAAACAACAACAACAACAAAAATAAGAAAAAAATGAATTGATTATCCCATAAAAAGTTACTTAGAAAGTGAATTGCTGTTTCTTGAAATCAGGAATAGGATAGGTGAATGTGGATATGATATAAATCGATGATGATTCCGAAGGGTTGATGTAGAGATTCATGTAGACATCGAAGGAGCTTGTGATGGGATTTAACGTCAAAGTTGCTAGCGGTAAAAATATATTCGATGCATTGATATTTCTTAACGACAATGCCATCTTGGAGACTTCATCTAGAACTGTAGAATGAGCAGCTGAAGCAGAATAATTAGATAATTTTATCACGTTCATTTCGTTATCGAGCAACTCTAAGGTCAATCCACTGAATGTATCACCACTTTTGAATTCGGAAATCAACACGGAATTAGGTTTATTGTAGATTTTCGGAAGGCTAGCATTCGAGTTAATTATCTAAAATGGATATAACCCAATGTTCTACCCGTAGATGTATGCGTAGTTTTAGATATATGAATTGTTATGGGATTTGTAGGAATCGAAGAAATTAGGGAAATATTGGGTACTTGAAATTCTAGCAGCTCCACCGATAAGTGCAGAATTATTGAAGAAAATACATTTTTCTAACTGAAAATCTGAGTTCAAAGCGTAGATTGCTCCACCTGAATGCTGCGGGCTAGAATTCGAAGAGAAAGTGCAATTCGAAATTATATTATTCAACCCATCTGTGTAGTAGATACCAATAGCTCCTCCAGGCTACATGGAAGCTTTATTTGATGTAAAAGTGCAGTTTTGTATCGTAAACTAATTCACACTGGAGATATACAGTGGTCCAGTAGAATAAGCATTCCCGATGTTGCTCGTGAATATTGAGTCTAGAATTGTCAAAGAAGGTGAAGATGTGAATGATAGGATTCCATAAATATCACCTTTTGAATTATTCACGGAATTATCATTGAAAGAAAACAATATTTCATGCAAAATAGCTGAAACACTAGAAATTATGAATATATCAAGATTCATGTTGTGAACAGATTTAAACTAAGAAACGTCAAGATTCTAGCACGCTAACTTCATCGCATGGTATGTCTGCTATAACCTTGATGATAAGTTAATACTCGTTTGCTAAATCGAGACATCAGTTATGGTAATCGATTCGGCATTGAAATATAATACAGTTGGATGTGTAGTGCGTAGACTTAATATGGTAGAATTCGTGATTGCCATATCAGTTGCAGACACAGAAAGTAATGCAAATGCTAAGTTTTCAGGCTAATTCTCATTTGTGTTTTCATAGGAAATCGCTTTTAATTGCAAATTGTTAAAATTGATTGTTTCTGTTAATTTATAGACATTTGCTAATTCATACACGTTTATGTTGAGAATGAAGCAATTCTAGATGTTTTCAATGTAGAGCCCATCGATGGTAAGTGTTTGTATACCTTAGAAGTCGAGTAAAAATGGAATACTAGCGGAAGAAGTTACATTACATGTGATGTTAGCAAGAGTTACATTTTTGATAGTGACTGTTTCTACATCATAGAATTTGAGAAAACCAGCATTATTCAAGGTTATATTCGAAAAAATTACATTTTGAATGTCTAAGCTAGTCAGTTTCATGAACAGCATGACTGATTACGATTGCTACGTTGGATTGATCATTGCAATTTCTTAGAGTTCTAGATTGTCAATTAGAACTTATGTGCTGTTTAAGAAGCACAAATAAGAAGAGAAACCAAAGATATTGACCCGTTCAGCTTAGAATCGTAAAAATTTTGCCTAAGAAGTGATGTTCAAGAGTGAGAGATACGACAACGTAGCATATTTTTAAAACAGAGCGTTTTATTATGTTTCAAATTGTGTTTCCTGGAGGATTCTTGCAGGATAATCCTATTAATAGTATAAACTCAACGATTCATCGATATAAGCAGTGGAGTTTTTAAAGGACAATCCAATCATCAGTACATATTATATTGAATCCAATAAGAATGAATAGCCATAGCTGTCATCTAAGAACGTCAGATTCTCCATCGAAAAAGAAACTTAATCGCTAAAAATTTTCTTAAGAATCAACGCTTAACCGTAACCTGAATCATCATATACAGGCTTGATAGTCTTAACAATGAGATTCTTTAGATGATAGTTCTATCCTTAAGTTTATGAGAAATTATCAGTGGAAAGTATATAAAATGTAGTCTCCGAATTATCGCCTTAAAACAAGAAATAATCAAATTTCTGTGTAGCGAGCAATGCGAAAAACGACTCCAATCCGTCAATGTACGTCAATTAAAAGTTATCGACACTGAACGTTTAGTATCCAGTGTTCGCATTGAGAATATTGATTTAGTTTAATTAATCTTAGAACGATTTTGACGATCCTTCGTTGCTCGTCAAATTAAAGCTAATCTCGCAGACTAATTTCGCTTAGCTCTAATAGAGATTCACAGGATATTATAAATAGAATGCACCTTCGACAGAGACACCTTCAAGAAAGATATTTAATGTGTTTTGCTTTTAATAATTTGTATTCTAAAACCTGTAGAATGAAATTACAGGAAATTCCAGTGTTATAATGTTTGCTATGAAATATTCTGAAGTTTATGAACCGATTGGAGGTTATAGTAATAAAGTGTAGATCCCAAAGGATGTGGAGATAATCAAGACATCATCTGTGATCGCTTAGATGTCTTTGATTTCTCCTTTGATGTCATTATCGTTAATTAATGCTCTTGTGACCATTTCACTTGCGTGTACAATTAAAATATACATGTTTCCGTAGAATATGTAGATATCCAATTCTGTTTTGATAAGTAGCTTTGTATTTTCATAACTAGGCTTAAAGATCTTAGTATCGTTGACTTAGAAGGCATAACTACTTGTGGTTGAGTTGTATTTCAGTACAGCGTAATTAATAGCAAGCGTGTTTTATGAAAAAAAGATGATTCTTGTTTTGTTAAAATCAAAGAACATTTACTCGATTTTACCAGGAATGTCTAAAGATATGGGGGGTTCAAATTAAACAGATGATATATCTAATCCATCGAGAGATCTAGCTGTGCTTTAGACAGTGTATTTAATCGCTTCGAGGATTTATTTGCTGCTGACTAGGAAAATATGGGTATTAGAAGCGAAGAATCGTTTCATAGACTAAAAAACACTTGCAGGTATTGAAGAACTAGCTTCCATCCAATTGCCAGTGAATGATATCATATTCACTACGAGAACACTTTGATCTTCAAATCCAATGAGTAGTAATCGTGTTGCGATTGAAGGAGTTAAGAAGAACTAATATTTGATTATACCTCTTGATGGATCAATTGAAGTAATAGGAACGATGCTACTTTGGATAAGATTAAACCGATTAACACAGTTACCGGTGGATATGTAAATGAAATCATCTGTGTTTATCTCAGAAGGCACAGCTAATACCTTCCTAATCATGCTCTAATTAGTAGGGATTGCGAAAATATTTTTGATTTCTAAATCTAAAGTGAAAATGATCACCGTGTCTATTTTCACGATGACTAGGAACGAGTGAGAGAGGAAAAAGAATTTGTCGATTGTGTAAGCATGATAATTGTGGGAGAGTTGAATCTACTTGAATATTGTTGTACCCTTAGAGCCATAGAGTACATCTGCTCTTGATATGTAGAACACACGATGTGGCTCAAAATTTGCTTTTTGGGAGATGCTAGAATATTCCGTAGCCATCTCTAAGGAATACCTAAAATCATCTAATTAAACTCGCTCGAAGATAAATGGTAATGCAGTTGTATCATGGGGATCATCAGCATTCAGCGAAACTGAGAAATAAAATGGCGAATCAAGTAACTGCAACTCTTAGTCAGAGAGTAAATCAGTATTCCCAATAGGGATGAAATTCATTCGTTTATTGAATGGCGTCCAAATTATGTCTTATCCTGCAAAGAGCGCATATTCAAAGTTAAATATTTGTACTCCCTTCTTTCCAGTTGTAGCCAGAAAGTTCTTCTAAAACAACTGGAAGAATGATATATACAGATTATCTTACTGAATGAGATATCTTAGCTATCCATCGAGTAACGAGAGTACACGAATGGAATTATCAAAAACAACGATAACTACTTCATATTCGATGAGAACTTTTGCACTGAATTAATCTAAATACGTGTACCCTTTGAAACTTGTATCTTGCTGGATGTAATCACTCAAAGAGATCTAATATTGCTAGATGGTCGTAGAATCAGTTGAATCGACGGTTTAGTACCTGAATACTTTCAGAAGATTGTCAGTTGATAGCCCACAGAAGAGATTATTCGAATAATCGATATCTAAGATTTTATATTTATATGTGTACTACTCCACGAAGACTTACTCTAATAAAGGGATGGTAAGTACATAAATTTATAAGGCGATCACCACGTCAAGGATAAAGTAAGATGAATCGTCAGAAACAGAGACGAAATTAAATTATGTCGGAAAATAAGCGACGTTTTTGTTTTGTTTCCCTAATGGCATAGATGGGTTTGCAAACAGCGATAAAGTCGTAGAATCGAATACGTATGCATTGTCAAGATCATCAGGTAGCATAACAACGTATTTATCAGTCGAGAATAACGCATCTATCTAAGTATTTGTAGGGAAATCAAAGTATATAAACGTGAAATTACCTGTTTTCATGTTCAACCTAAATAAGTTGAAATTACTGAATAAAAACAGTATTGTATCATATTATGTAACCTAATAATACGAAGAATCGGGATCAAGAGTTTAAGTAGATATGATCTTCTTAGTATCTATACTGTAGAGTGTGACTTATCCATAACTTCCAGAGATTATATAACCAATAATTTTTGCATTACTTGAGAAGCCTAAAACCTACGAGAACGTTGTTATTTCCATGAATAAGGTATTAGATAGTGCATTGAAATGCTAAATAAACTTGAGCGTCCAAATAACTATTAAATCGCCAGTATCTTCCAAAAAATATACATCTTTGATTGTGGAACCATTCGCAATCGCAACAGATTTAGCGTATGAGAAAATATTTATTTCCTATGTTGCAATCGCGATATTCACAGCGCCGATGAGAATATAATAGTTTCCATAATTCTGCATGCGTAGAACTTCAAAATCTATGGAATATTCTTCGATAACAACCTTGTTTTCCAATGGAAAGAACGTTGCTTCGAGATATTCTTGCGTGTTCACGCATATGCCAGTGCTGTTATTGAATTATCGAATGCTCGAGCATTTCTGCGGCAAATCAATAACTTTCACGAGAATTGCCGGCTAGGAAGGTGCAACTTAAATCTAATACAGCATAGTTTAAGTGTTGTCTACGTTGTAGAAGAAGATTCTGGAGTTTGCTGTGAAACTATTCACAATCGAAGAAAAAGGTTGATTTTCAAAATACTAAATGGAATTCTAAGTCAAGTTGATGAGACAGAGAAGAGATTCGGTTGCTGATCTTATAATTACTAAATTTCCATTCTCGAAATAGCCTTGAAAAGATGTTTAAAACTCATTCCCAGGGCATGTAAACGAATTTAACGGCATAAAACTGTTTGAAACGAGATTTAATTAATACCAAGTGAAGATACCTTAATCTGTTAAGAAGATTCCGTTGATTGTGTTTGCGAACATAAATAATCCAGAGAATATATTAGATCTGTCATCAGTCAGATCATTCATTGTAGTTATCGTTGTTTAACCTGCTAAATCGAAGAATACTATCTGAGAATCTGAAGTTACCTAGACGAGAATGTCATTATCGAAATATTTAGATAAAAATGAACTGTCAAGTTCGTTAATCGCAAATTAGCTTAAGAGTGTGCCAAATTAATCGTATTTCAATACATTATTTGAATAATCCTCTAAGAAAAGATATTTCCGTGGAGTTGTAAGATCGATTATTTACCAATAATTGATCCAATTTACGATTTTCACTTCGAGAGTAGCTAGATTGATAAAACTAAAGTTCACATTAAAGTTCTCATCATACCAATTGAAGGAAAAGGAGTCATTGTCAGTGAATAGAATAATAGGGGTTTGCAAATAATTGTTAAATGTACCATCGGTGTAGACTATTTGCTGTTTAGCTAAATCAATGATCGATAGGAAATGCGTCTGTAGAATAATCACCATTCGATGTTTCTCATTGAATATAGAATCGATGATCTTCCCCTTGAATCGATCCACCGGTACCTCAAACGAAGAATACCCTGAGTAGAACGTAAATTACCTGCAAACGACAGAGTACGGTTTCACGATGATCCTGTAATTCGATCCATTTTAGTTAGCATCTTTGTACTCCTCATAGACATTAATGAATGTGTTGTAACTGTAGATCTTCTCACATTTGGAGGAATAGGAGATTTCTATCATGTTTGGATTACTCAAGTGAGTTCGAGTAGCTTCACCTACGGTTTATGTTGATTATGGTGTAGAAGCTACTGGTAAAATAATCGAATAAAGACCATACTAGTCATGCAAGATAAGTGTAGAGGAATTTAAAAAGCTAATGCCTAAGAGATTCGTCAAGTAAGAATCGCTGAATTCGATGGAGTCGATTGCGGAATAGGTAATGGGAGTTGTATTTCGATTAATAGTTATGATCTTAATATTAGAGTTATCCATAATCAGAAAGATAATTCCATTTTGAATTGTGTACGCAAGCACATTCTCAAAGAATCCTATGTTCACAATGTTTTTCCCAATTCCAAGGGAGAAATCAAATATATTGAGGTATTTGTATACAGATGAAAAGATCATAATGATTTTCTCGTCTTTGAAGATTTGCAACGTTGATGTTTTTATTTCTATTGCAAACTAGATTAATTAGTCTTAAGAGCAAAGAAAATCATCGCCGCTAGCTAGTTAATCGACCTGCACAGTGCAGTAGATTAAACTGTTTGAGTTATAAAAAATAACGGAAGTTTTATTGTAACTCGTCATTCGAGTTGGTTAGAAGAAATTATTTGTGTTGTTAAAAGGTAATTCAATGTAAATCTGATCGATTTCGGGGTTAGCTGAGAAAACTAACAAAGTTGTTGTGTAATCCATCTCTGTTATGCCGATCGCGATGATTAAATCTCTCTCTGGCCAGTAGGAAGCACAACCAACAGTTTAAAAGTAATTATTTAAGAATTCTTATCTCCAGAGTTGTCCTGTGAGGATGTCGATTTTTTCGATTTCTGTGACGCTATTCGCAACGACGATATTACTCTCAAACGATCCAGGATACACGTTAAGTTATCCACGAAAGTATCCTTTAGCCTAAAAGGAAAGAGAAATAAAATAAGTTAAGGGGGTTATTGAAAATGCTAAAAATTATCTTAATATTTTGTAATTTTAATGTACTTCAGATACGATTTGTTCAGTGAAATCAAGAAGGGAAAACTTGACCACTTGCGAAACTGAATTAATACAATATATGTACTATTAATCGATTGGTAAGATCGCGCAATCGAGAACAGAATAGGAATTCTACAGTGCTTGCGTTTTCGATAAAATTAAATTTGGTAGGGAAAATATGTTGATATTCGTCTCTCCGATGACTATGAGGTACTCACCTTTAGGGTCCTCAAGGATTTTGAGGATATTTGACATCGCACAGATGTTCTAGACAGTTTAGATGTTCGGACATGACACGTAAGTTGCACATTTATCTCTAGATTGCATCATATTCTAGCTGCATTGTTCAACGCATTTTCCTTGAAGGACATCGTAGAGTTGATTCGGACAATCCAGAGCGCAAAGCTGAGTGGATTTATTGTAGGTATATCCCATTTTGCATTTTAAACAAGATGTAGAATTCTCTGTTTCTGTCGAGCAATCTTCACAGAATCTTACTGTGCAATCGATACACTGTCTAGCAATCGCATCTGAACGCTCGCCATTTCCACAGGAAGACACACAAGAATCACTATCAGTGATGTCATTTTTATTGAAGAAATAGCCAATCGAGCAAGATGCGCATTTAACTTAATTATTTTATAAATAACATTTCTCACATTCTGTTGGGCAATTCTAACAAATTCCATCTATTGTAGAGTACTATGAAGAGGAGCATGAATTTTATGCTTGAGTATCTGTTGGCACTTTATAAACACTACAACTGCAGGGCTTTAACAGCAGTTGTGATGATAATAAGAGAAGCAAGAAGAAGGAGTGCATTTATTCCTATATGCTGTTTATTTATTTGATATCGTAAACTACTAAATTACTCGTTTTACCCAGTGATTTATGTATTTCATTTGTCCAACGAATACGTTTGATCATAATCAAGGTTTATTTCAGTTCTTTACAAATTACTTTTTCTTTGGTATCAATAAAAATAAGCGTCAGAAGAACATAATGTATATCCATCCATAAGCCAATAATTGAACTTTAATATTTCCTAGATTCAATAGTTCATTTGCATCAATGTGTATGTGATTGTGTGTGTGCAGTTAAAAATAACTCTTTAAAATTATTTGTATTTAATATGTTTATGATTTTTGTCTATTTGTCTCAAATCTATAAATTTGTGTTGGAATGCTATCTTTGTAAGGATATTATGGGTTCAATTTTAGTTTTAAAGTTTCCTTTTATTTCTTTGCTTTTTTAACAAAAAAAATGAAAAAATGAATTCATCAGACTCTTTAATGCTGATTCTCGAATTGAAAATCTAACAAAAGGAAAAAGATTAAGAGAGTGTGTTAAGTGCTTAGAGCGTAGCTTGCTTAAGAAGATCAACTTTTCTTCAGTAATCCAAGGTGAATTTATGTCAGATTTCCTGAATCGAATCAAGAAAAGTACACTTGGACTAACAACCAACATGATGTACTCCATAGAATGCAATGATTGTTAAGCTATTACTTTGTTTGCTCTGAGCATGGTTTAGTTACGACCCATTAAAATTCAATAAATTCATCTTATTTAAGAAATCCGAAACTGCATTAAAAACATAGGAAAAACACTCTTATCTTGAAATGCTGATACCAAAGCACAAAGCATAAATTTCCCCCCTTAAAAATGGATCTCAGAAAGTTCTAGCCAATAAGAATAAACCCAAGAAGTTTTAGTTGTAAGATCTTTTATGAATATGAATATTTTAAAAATTATGTGATAAGCATAAGAATTTGATTAAAAATCTTGATCTTCTTCTATACGTTAATTGTTCCTTTTTTATGTGGGGAAAAACCACATTTCCATGATTTCCTTCCCCCTCTAGTGTTTTAACATTAATTACCCTTCCCTTCTTTGATTGCAAAAATCTTTATTAATAGCTTTTTATTCTTAAGCAACGATAAATTATTGCCGGGAAGTACAGCTTGATTCTGCATTTATTTAATTACTTGCTTTCCCCTGTACTGTTAGTGTAGTTATGTTAGTTATATTATTTAATTGACCAAAAGCAAATATGCAAAAACACTCCCCTTAATTTATCTTAATTTAAGCCTATTCTTAATTTACATCCCCCTTTTCCCCACTCGAAACTTCAAATCTCTATTCACTAGCTTTTGAGTATTTCCCCCAATTAGATCTACTCAAAAAAGCATTGTAAATTTTTTAAACTTTCCCACTTTTTATATTGTATTTGCAGCAGATACTTTCTATGAAAAATTTACAGTTACTTTGATATTCATTCTTCAAACCTGGGAATTTTGCATTATTGCTACTTTTCTTTGCGCTCATAAAATAAATCATACAATCAAAGTGAACAGCGGATTTTTAATTTATTTCTAACCAAAAAAAGTAAAAGTTCATGGGTATTTTGGAGTTACTCATCTTATTAGCTTTTTACTTCTGTAGAGCTACACTAGGTTAAGAATATCCAATTCAAGGGATAGTATAAGATATATGCTTCAAATCTCAGTACACTGGGGAACAAGGGGACTGCTTGCCTTGTCCTGAATCTTGTGGATCATGCTATCTCCAATAAAATCAGGAACTTACATGTTCCTCTTGCTCTGAGTCATTTCTTTACATCAATGATACTACAAAAACCCAAGCGTCTTGCATGGGCTCATGTCCTGAAGGATACAGACCAGATTCATCATTACGACAATGTTTACCCTGTGGAGTGAGATTTTGTGATGATTGTAGCAATTTTCCATAAATTCAATGCAATAAATGTTCGAGCGACTATGTATATGATTAATCAATGAATCTTTGCATGAAAAGCTGTTTCGGATAGCTATTCGATACGCTCTCTGGGTAATGTGTAGATCAATGCAGTGAAGACACAATGACTTACAAAAACACATGCATTTCAAGTATAAGTTGTCCTAAGAATTAAAGTATTCAGAATCAATGTTCGATTTCATCTATTTCATAAGTCATTCCGCATCCAGATGGTAATTCCATCATTGCAGTTGGATTGAAATATGTAAATATCTTTAGTCTCCCCAATCTAATCCTACTGAACAAACACAGTATCGTCAATGCATATAAGATCATTGAATGTAAGATTCTCCCCGCTGACACTTCAAATATGTATTGCGTGAACTCAGCTTAACAAATCATTCGATTCTCACTCAGTAATCTTACTGAAACCATCATTTTCAATGTAATCTAATCAAATATGTTTAATCAAAATTATTTTTTAATTTCTTTTTTCTCTTTTCTCTTCCCAGTCAAAAGGCTATTTCCATGGGGAATCATCATATTATCCAGGATATTGGGAGGATAATATAATCGTAGCCAACAGCGACTCTCTATTAGAGAAGACAAATATCATAACTGGTGTATCTCAAACAGTCAATATTCCATCGGGAATTGTAATAACAAATCTCTACAGTGTAACATACTGGAAAGATAGAGATTTAGTTGCAACAGTTCTTCAATTATCAGACAGAACATACAGGTTACTACTAGCTTCTCCATCGTTAGGTACACTAACGATGGTGTAATTCACAGGAACGAATAAGTTTGTTACGTACTAACGAATTACTGCAATTGACTTCTATTAACTTATCTTCTACAGCACAAGCTCTATGATCTGCTGCCAAGTGAATACCATTAATATCACTGCAGGAACTGATTTTACTTGCATAAAAACACAAGTTGTAGCATTCCCTTATTCACTGTACAACGATCTCAAGATCTACAAACCCTAAGGTATCATAATTATCTTCTCATCGAACAAAAATACTCTAACCATTTTCGATTGCTCAATCAGCTTTTAAACAATTAAACTACTTACAACTGTCACGGGAATCACATCCTATTATGTACAAGACAACTTTGTGTTTATCATCACAACAACCTCAACTGTTAAAGTCGTCTCGCTTGTGAAGACATCAACGGGTATTACCTTTACAATCAATTCGTCGATGGCAATAATGAAATCATACACTTCCAAAATCAATGGAATCGTTTTTGGATTAACAAATAAACTCTATTTTTACGATTAATATCAAATTTTCGCAGTGGATCTAGTAGAATCATCTACATCGACTACACAATCTAATATAGGCTATCTTGCAAGATAATCTCTTTTAGATGTCCATTCGATTCCTTTATCGGAATCATCCAAATGTGAATTAAGTTATATCCCTGAAATTCGTTTGGATATCTACAGAGAAGAAAACACCGGATTTATCATAATAGTCTTGCAATACAGAGTATAATTCACTCCTAGTGTATCCCATTTAGGATATGCTCCCTTTGAAATATCCTTGAATTCCTCTGATGGAGTGATAAGCAGCTCGCATTTCAATTATGCAAATCGAAAATTAGTCGTTTTCTAAACGAACACAATATCGATAATCGATATTCCATAATAAAAAATTACCTACCAACTTCTTAATTACATTAGCTACCAATCCAAGCAACTATTCTTCATCGATGACGCATCATTCTCAATGGTCAGCTTTGATGGTACGTACTACGCCGATACGCTCACAATAGTGTCATTCCATTCTGCAACGATTGCGAAAATACCTCTTCCAAGTACAGGATAATTTACAATTCCTGCTTATCGTGTAGAATTCTTTTATTTCTTTGAAAAATCATTTATTTCGAAATACAACTCGATTGGGAGTCTAATAAGTAATTTCACTGCGATATCTCTTGGATCAACATAATCTGTGAGTGTGCTTGACAATGATATCTAAGTAGTTTATTTCAATAACAACCTTAAAATATATGATCTCATATCGTAGACAATTCTTTAGAGTTAAACAATACCTAGTTAATATGTAGCGGGCCCAATCAGCTAAATCTTCCTATTTAACAATCAAGTTAAAGGATTATTTTATACAACTTTAAATACCATAACATTATATACATATCCTAGAACTGGATCAATAACTGAAAAAGCATACTCTTGTCCTGGTAATCGCTCTACACTTGTGTTTATATAATATTATGAAGATTTAGGTATTGCTGTTTTTCAATCTAAGACTGAAGCGCTACTATGTGTGATTGATATATCCACAGAGTCGATATAATATCTTGAAAATGAAGAGCTCACTGTTGAATTTGGTAGCTTCTCATCATAGAATAGTGTGTATTTTTACATCTCTCGCAAAGGAAGAACAGAGATATTTCAAAAATAATAATCAATAACTACTTCACCTAAAACAAAATTCTTAGTTAAATGCTTAGATTTACAACAGAATTGTATGAGTATCAGAGAATACGATAAAAACACTGGAATCTGTATCAATGTTGATGCACTCGATGCAGTATTCTTCCCATTAGCAAACAAATAAAGTGTTGACACCTTGGACGTTGATTTCGAAGTTGTTAAATTCTATGCCTAGAACATTTTCTTCATCTTAATCGGCACGAACAACGTTATCTTATCGAGCAAATAAGATCTACTTTTCGCATATGAAAAAACAACTGGTATATTCCGTGGAAACTCTATCCGTGAAGTGTATTTCGATGAGGACTCTCGAGAAATGCTCATTGTGTGGGCATTTTTTGTAGTCTAACATATAAATACCATCACAAATGAACTAATCAATTCGTTCTAATCGCAAAGAAGTTTTTTGATTTTCTCACCCAAAATCAAAGTTATCGTGTTCCATTAGCTTTTTAATGAAGGCGTACATCTAACGCTATTTAGTCTTAAGTTATCTGCAGTTTATTTTGAGGTTGTAGTTGATAAAATGGATGAATCTACTTTTAAACCTTTATTAGATGATTCAGGAGAAGTTCTGTTTTTGCTTAGAAACAATCAAATCCTTAGAATTAACTTAGTCACTGGCGAATAGAATAATAAAATACATCAATCATTAACGAAATTGTCTATCAAGAGTATGATTGTAACTGATACGACACTCATTCTAATGGAAGAGAATCTTAAAACTGGTTTTATTATTGATTCCAAAAATTTATCACTTCTTTTGAATCCTGCATTTCCATTTGATCAAGCAGACACGACTAAAACCTACCAAGATATCATCTATTCAGTAGCAGCAGTATCCAGGGATTGGAAGTATCTTATCGTAGATGTCAATTATCTTCAAAAAATAGTCATTTTGAACACCAAAGATCTATCAGTAATTTAAACAATTCAATACCATTTGAAATATGTAATTTTAGATATTGACATGGCGAATCACCTAATCTGCACTCTCTCAACTGATTCCTTAATACTCATCTACTAATACTCCATTAACATTAATGACTATTCCAATATTTTACCTCTTTACTCCATTTCCTTCGAAGACTACATTCATCTTACCACAAACTTTAAAGGAGTAACATTTCTAACGAATCTTAAAGCGAAAATGATCTCAAAATATTCACTGCTCATAACATCCTTAGACAATGTAATAAGGATCCATTCTCTAAAAGATGGATTATTACGATTCATGATTTAAGACAGCGATCTTGTAATCGAAGATTTCATGATTTATTTGAATAATTATTTGATTATTTATGGTAATTTCCTAATCAAATCATTCAACATAGAACATGCATTTTTCGATGAATAAAATGTCCTTTTCATGCCAATAGCACTCAAAACATATGCAATACCCCTAGCAAACGATCAATTACTCTCCGATTAAGAATTATCATAACTCGAATAGCCGTTTAACATGAAGATATCTGGTAGTTATGATGATAACAATTCATAGATATTTTCGATGTGTTCTGTAGGTGAAAAGGTAGTATTCATCGATGACAGGTATTCAATTCAAATAGAATCGTAAATTTTTCTAAAATAAAGTAATTCACAAGTAAGCACGAGTCGAACTGCGTCTATATTATTCGAACCTCACAGAATCTACTATATTTCTTAGACAAATATCTTAAATGGAATTCAAGGATCTACAGTCTTCAAGCGAATCCTATTAGCTAACGAAACTTCCAGTAAATCATTAGATAAGTATTTCTTCGTATCTAGATCATATGTAACGTTAGTAAACGCAGATTACATAACTGTTTTTTCACTCGATCTCTGTACCAAATCAACTTTTCAATATCCCTCGGCGTATATCAAACGAATTCTAGCTGTCCCATCTGAAATCAATGCTGATCGATTCATCTTCATATCCACTGATAACAACATTATGTATTTTGACTTAGGATCGAATTCTCCATTGAAAATTACAATTATTCTACCATCAAGAGGTTAAATGAGCTATTACTTCTTCTTGGCATCAGATTCAAATAATAGAATATTAGTTGTCGGATTCACTGACAACAGCATTTGCACAATAGATCTAGATTCCTTCATTGGAACCTGGATTGAACCTTCCGATTCCCTTCCTTCATAGATTTTCGCTTAAATGAACAGGATATTCGCTTCAAAGCGATTTATGTTTTTAAATGATGCAAACAGACACCCAACTGCAATACCCTTCACGATCAAAACTACCATAAACATTCTGGGATAACAAGAATCCGTGGTTTCATTTGGGAGCATCATAACTATCTCCTCAATCACAGTTGAGTAGTTTTTCTTTGATGCATCAAGAGAGCGCATTATTCTCTTTATTAGCGATTCCTCGTTTATTCATTACGCTGTAATTCAACAGTCCACAAACAGCAACAATAACAACAACAACGCTGATCCTCCAACTTATGCCTTTAACCTCATTAAATCAGCTATTTTAAAGCCAAGTTTCGATAGTTCCACATTACAGATCCATTCACAATTAGACATTTACCTTTTCTACGGAAACATGTACATTTTAATTATCCATGCGTAAGAAATGAAAATCAAAGCATTTCTCTCTGATTCTATTATCCATGGTGCAATCCAAGCTGTATACTCTCTGACTTCTAGCACATTAATAATCACAACGGACATGAATATAATTACTCTTGTGTTTTTACCCCCTCAGAACTCCATAACTTCCATGTATTTCATCGCAAATACGATTAATCTCACCCATCCTACGATCCTTTTCTACAGATACAAACAAGAAATCATTTTCAGTAACATGTTGAATGTAATTCTAGAAGGAATCTCTAACGAAGGTGAGTTTAGCATCGAATACCCGATTGACCTGCTTGATCGAAGTTCTAAAATAAAATGTGCAGTTTCATTTAATTTCACATCGAACCTAGTTGTGTCGCAATAATTCTTGACATCTCTTAACGAAATAGACAAACTCAATGCAGCCTCAGGGTAGCTACAGTAATCTTATGAAATAGATAATTTCCTTATGATTTTCGTTGATGGCACGGATAGTTTCTACAAATATCTCAACTCGAAATATTACAATTATTTCAGAATGCAAGGGTAATTCAGCGATTCGATTCTGTATATTCTTCCTTCTAGCGATTTCTTAGCGATAACAGGGAAGAATTTTCATCTGAAGAGCTTCATTTTCATGTTCCTTCGATATCCAACGAATAATTTGATATTAAACAAATATTTCACATCGTATATCACTCTAATCATGGAAGATATACAATTCAAACAAGACAACTTAGGATACTTCTTCACGTTTAATTCAATAAGATATGTTCTTATGCAAAACATTACTTACCAACCAGCTGTATTCGCTTAGGATCCTTCAATTGCACCAAATTCTCTGTTTGATCCTTCGAATCTTTCAAGATAACTCCAAGAAACTGAATATTCCTAAGCTGAAAACAAATTATTCTTATCTTCTGCTGCAACATCATATTGCACATTCTGGAATGCAACTGATAAAGCTGAGTTGAATACAGTCTCAATATAAGATCTAATTTTAGTTGATTTCTCATCAATGTTTGCATTTTTGGATTGTAATAACGCAGTCATTTAATCACTCCAAGTGAATGGACTTCAAATGAAAACTCGATTCTATGAGAATCAATAGATGATGCTGTTCATCAAGATCACTAATGTCATCGTGGAAAATGTGCTATTCGAAAATATCATCTTGAACGATGTAGCATTGATTAGATTTCATGATATTAGTAGCTTAACAATAAGAAATCTAACGTTAACTAACATTACATGCTTAGGATCTTCTTCATCTAGCAATCCATAATTTATCTTGGAGTTACGAGGCGTGTAGAACTTAAGTATTTCAGGAATGTACTTCACGAATGTTAAAAATTGCTTTTTGGTTAATGGACAGCAATATTAGCTTCAAAATGTGCTTAAACTCAATGAGAAGTTTAGTTTCAGCGATTTTAGGTTTTACAATGTTACCTTCGATAATATGGCTAGTGCAGAGGAGCAACTTAGAACACTTTTATATGAAAAAAATGTAAAATCTCCTGCAGTTTTTTCTCCTCAAAAACCATATTCTCACTCAGTTATCCCCAGCAGGTACCTTGAAGATACTCCTGAGCCTATTTTGGCGATTGAAAAAGTAGAAATAGTCACACCGTCATTAGTCTCAGTGAAAGCCTCCTAATTAGTCATTTAAAACTCCATATTTTCAACTTTCAATGTTAATTACACAACACTGATCACATTCGAAGGCTCCGATATTTCCTTCACCAACTTTACGATTGACAACATCCATTTGAACATCCCAAGTTCCTTAACATATCCTTCTCCAGCAGTTAGTTTAACTTGTGATACTTTCACAGCGAATATCTTCTCAATTATTGATAATTCTTAGTTAGATTTCACTCTGATTGCTAGCTCTGCAGCTTCGTTTGATGAACTGAAGATCGAAAGGAACTCAAATTCAGCTAATAATTTTAAAGGAGATATTTCAGGTATATTTTCGATTATTTCAACGCCCAAAGTGGCCATTATCAACTCCAGATTTGAAAGTAATCTTGGGAGAAGCTATTCTACTGGCTGCTTATATTTGAGCAGTATTACTGAGCAGTTATTAATCACTAGCAGCATGTTCTTGAATAACACTGCGATGACTTAACCTGGTGGAGGATTAGCTATATATTATGCAAACAGCAAGAATAACTCAATTGTCAACACAACTTTCGATGCAAACAAATCTCCGTAGCATTCAGGCGGTGGAATCTATGCATTAACATCGGATTTTGAACTTGTAGACTGTAAATTCTCAGGTAATTCTGCATTGATTGGGGGAGGTATTAGAGTAAGTTCTACTGAGTATCCTGAAAGTTTCACTACATCCTTCAATGCTACAAATTAAAACAATGTTTACTCTGAAAATTGGGCAGCAATCTATGGTAATGATGTTGGATTGTATCCAGTGAAAATTGTCAACGCAAAAGACTTAGGAAACCAAGAAAAACTTGAAAATAATTAATTTCTTTCTAAGTATTACGTTCCCAAGTTCAAAAGTGGTAGTGCTATCTCCGATCTATCCTTCGCAATACTCGACAACTAAGGGAGGAGCATCTCATTTAACAACTTTACTGTGGAGACAACACATCAATTAGTCATAGATGAGATCTCCAAATTCTCAATGAATTGGTCGACAAGTAACTCCAAAAGGATTTTCATTCCATAGGGGTCAATTTCGTATAATAACACAAATAACTTCTTTGATGTGTATCTTGATTTATACATCACACCGGCAACAACGCAGATAATAAAGGTGTCCTCTTCAGTGACGTATCCATCGATTCAGTTCAATAACATGAAGAAGTATTCCTTAAAACCATTAGAGTTTGAGATAATCGTTTCCAGCCGTTTATGTGAAATTGGAGAAATGTATTAAGAAATTAATTCCGTATATCAATGTCTAAGCTGTCCTGAAGGTAAATATTCATTTATTGAACCTTCCTTAGACGATATAAACGCAGCTGTATGCAAGATATGCCCTCCTGAGGCATTGAATTGCACTTAAAACAAAATGCATCTTCTCAATGGATTTTGGAGAGAAAGTGAAATTTCAGATGAAATATATGAATGCTCTAAACGGACTATGAACTGCAAAGCGCAAGACTCAACAAGTAAAGAACTCTGCGGGGAAGGATCTATTGGTCCATAATGTTAATCCTGTGATATCTATGGACGACTTTGGGGTGATTCTTACTCAAGATTCACTGATTAATCTTGTAAAAAATGCTCCAAGATAATTTTCTCCTACATGATGTTTCTGATTCTTTTCGGTATAGTCCTAGCATATATTCTCATTCTAGTCTGGTAGAACTGTAAAGCAATCGAGAGGAAGATCAAAGCGATTACGATAATTAAATTAGGACTCGTGCGAATGGGAAGAAGTGCAATCTTCGATTAACTCACAACATGTTCGAAGATTCTCATGAATTACCTTTTTTTCATATTTATCCTGACTGAGATGGACTTCTAGATGCCTTCTAATATCAAATGGATATCTATTGGTAGTGATCCTATTCTGAATGTCATTCATTCTATGGATTGCTTTTTAGCGAAGCTCGATGGGATGAGTATTGTTTATTGGAGGGTAATCTGGGTATTCCTGTTTGCATAGATTATCGCGGTGATTGTTACAGTAGTATTCTTGCTAGCGTATGTGCTATTGCTGAAGAAATTGAATGAAGCTTCTGCGAGGAGACTAAGTATATACAGATCGAAGAAGATTTAACAAGCGGAGATGTCTACGTTCGCTGTGAAGGAAATTCTAGAAAATTAGAAAAATGTAGGTGAAAAAGTAAGTGAAATGAAATTGGTTGAAGATGCTAATGAAGAAATGAAAAGAAAGGAGAAGGTTAAGAGTGATGGTGTTAAAGATAATAAACTAGATATAATGATGACTCATAGTGAGGGTCATAAGAAAGATGATGTATTTGATAATTTAGAAGAAAAGTAAGAAAAATCTAATTGCAATGATAAAAACAAGCAGAAGTAGCTGGAATCTTCATTGAAAAATCAGTCATAGTTAATGAAACCATTAGAATAAGGCTCTAAGAACGTTATTCAGAAAGGGACTATTAATGCTCTTTAAGGTGATGAGAATCCAATCGAAATAGAACAAGAAGCAAGAGATTCATAAATTTTTGCATTTGAGTTCCCCTCATCGAACCTTCAACTCAAGCAGAAATCGACTATCCATTCAGATGAAAAGTGTGAACTCATTAATGTAACACAGTTAAACCATGGCGCTATTGAAGAAGAAGCGAATATCTAACGAGAAAATAGTTAAAATGAATGTTGTGTTCCTACTACTCATAACAATAATTTCAGAAGCAGCTCAATTTTCAAAGTTGGATAATAAGATCATAAAATTAATAGTTATCATAACAATAATTCTGAGAACATTCCCTTGACTTACAGTGGTTTGTTAAATCATAAAGACAAATGCACAATGAGTCGATTTAAATAGGAATAAATGAACGAAAATAACGAAATAATAAATGGAAAATCACAATTATTGATGACAAAATCTTTAGTAATACAGAAAGTAAGTAACTCATCGAAATTCAACTTTCCTTGGATCGGCTCTTAAAAAATTATAGCTATCAGCAGTAATAACAACAACAATAATAGCTAACCAATCTTTTTAGGTAAATCCTCTGGGTTAGAAATCAGTGCGAATGTACCATATTTCAGAGTACAATCGAAGTATTTCCAGTGGTATTCTGGATACATTTGGATGAGCTTGAAATTAATGTTTTTCTATCTGCAACCGGGTATTGTGAAGATGCTGTTGTCTGTTTTATCTTGTGTCTAAATCGGCAGCAAAAAGTACATCTACGCAGACACATAATTCCTATGTGACGCTGAATATAGAATCGTGAGTATCGCAGCTATTCTCCCAGTTCTACTGATTTTCTGCTTTGTTATCCCTTTAGTGATGTTTCGAAAACTCAAATCGAATTAATAGAAACAATCTTCTTATACGTTCTTGAAATCCTATGGATTTTTCTTTTAAGAATATAAGAGCAAAGCGTATTACTGGGAGATCTTCCGCATGACAACGAAGACTATGATTTCATGTGTTTTAGTCTTTTTTAGCTCATAAATAGCGCTGAAACTTATCTTAGCGATATTGATAATATCATTTTATATATGCTTGCAGTTGAAAGTGCAGCCTTACAAGACACGATCGTTCAATGAATTGGACTATCTATCGAATGCAGTGGTAGTTATGTCACTGATTCTAGGACTGCTAATCACATCTACTGATATACTATGGCTACGGATCATTGCTGGATTCTCAATGTTCGGGATAAATACTCTGTTTGCTTGGAGAATTTGCAAGGAAATTCTTCTGACAATTTAGTTGCCTTGGGAAGAAGAAAGGCGTACATTTATCCATAGGGTACTGTATTTTCTCCATGAGAAAGTGCCTTATTTATTCGGGATAATTGCAATATAGAAGCCATATTCCTGTAAGATCTTTATTATGTGGAAAAAGTTATCGTTGTATGTGCATCTGCATAAGGATTTGCTGATTTAGTAATCGATTTCGTAGAAAAAACTAGAGGAAGCTAAATCTCTTCTCTTAGGTAGTCTTAGAATAGACCCGTAGAATGAACTCAATCTGTAAGATAACTATGGGATTATTGGAGAAAATGCAAACGATAATATTGTTAAGAAGAATGGAAATCTTGAAGGAATTAGTGAGAATAATTTAAAGATTTTTAATGAAAATATGCTGGAATAGTTAAAGAAAATTTCCAATAAACTTAATAGCACACTGCAAAGAAGTAGGTAGAAGAGTAGTAGTTTTAGTAGTAATAGTAGTTCGCTAGATATTATTTAACTTGAAGAAGGATAAGGGGAGAATAAGGAAATTCAGATAATTCAGCTAGGAAGATAAAGTCAAGGGAAAATGAATGGAGAAAAAGAAGAATCTTTAACAAATTTATTTAAAAAACAGAATAAAACACTCGAAATGACTCTAATAAAGCCATCTTTGGAGAGAATTGCTTCGAATAATACATTTAAGTTTATGTCCTAAGATCACATGAAACTCAGCTAAACAGAAAAATAGTAAAAGGAAGAAGAATAATAGACTTAAATTAAACCTGTAAAAGTAGAATAAGATACAGTGTAATCTGAAGGAAATGAAGAATAAAATGAGGAAGAAGAAGAGTTTAAAAGTGATTTGTTTTCATAGAATTGCATGAAATCTGAATTAGATGAAAACAAAGAATTGCCTTCTTTACATGGAATTATCAACTGCTTTTAAACTAATAGTAGCCTCAAGACACCATCAATAACCAGACCAATAAAAGTAATTCCTTCAGGATAACTCACACACGATGTAACCAGTATTGGTTAAAATACCATTAATTCAAGATAGAATTTTCTACCAGATAAACCAGAAGTCATATAACTTCAAGATTTCAAGATTCTTTAAGATAATTCACCAGAAGCAACCAAACTGTTTAAATCAGAGAATTAAAAAAATCATAAAGATTTTAGATAAAGAGAAGGGGATGATGGTCTTGGAGATACTTCCCAATAATTATATCAAGAATGGTAAGAACTCGATCCAACTCTTGCTTCGTAAATGGATGAAATGAAGAATTTTGAAGAGAAGAAATAAATTAGTACTTTTCAATTCAGTAGTAATAATTAGATTTCTCATGGTGTATCTATGGCGAATTTAGCTGAGAAGGGGATTCAGCAAAAAAATACCTAATCTGATGTACTAAACAAAGAAAAATCTCCTTCATCTGCAGGATTTTCTCAATCAGATAACGTAACCTATCATATCTGTAGTGAGCACCATGTAATTTTGAGTTCTAAAGATTCACAAAATCATGCAAATAGCAGTAATCATAAAAACAATCTGCAGAATACTCTTCCTCAAAGTAATTAGTCATCAAATTTATTAAAATCTTCGGAATAAAACGCGACTCGTTTCGATTTAAACAAAATCTCTTTATCCAAGGATCAAAAGAGCCCCTTCGTGGAGAGTTGAGGAGTTTTGCAGTTGCATTATTTCTTGATAATTCCTCTGTAACAAATATATTTTCAATGTCTGTTAATCCTATATAGTGCATAATCAATTATTTATTTCCCAAAATATGGAAAGAAAAAAGTTAAATAATTTCAGTCAAAAAGAAAGAAAAGAAAGTAATTAATGCTCTTGCAAATGAAAAAAAAAATATATATAAATCCCATAAATAAACCTTCCAATTTCATATGCTTTTTTTACTATTTCTTTGAATCTGCTTAGAACATGCAGACAAAAACTAATCGAAAAAACTAGTTATTTTCTTGGGGAAAAACAAAAATACTTCTTCGTAGTTTGACTTTCTTTTTCTTTTACCTTTTTGATTTAGTTCAGAATGAGATAGACAGATACTTCCTCTCCCTCAGAATTAAATCAAAAGGGGGAAAACAAATAAGTCGACCACCCCTCTCTCATCCAACCCAACTCGAACAGCCTTTATCCTCTCACCTCTTACCATGAGAAGATCCTAACTCCTTTACCTATTAATGTGGGTTATCTTCTTGTCATGCATCTCTTTTCAAGTATCTCCAATGGAACTCCCCGTCCAAGGCTTGACTTAAGATGTATGTCGTTCTTTTGAGTACCTTGTAGGTGGAGATACCTGCACATTATGCCCTGCTAGCTGTGAATCTTGTTTCCTAGATAACTAATATTTATTATGTTCCTCTTGTGCAGTCGGATATTTCTATTATTAACCAACATACCAATGTGTGAATGAATGCAAAGAAGGCACAAGAACTGATGTTTCCATAAAATAATGTTTGACTTGCTCTGTGTTGTTCTGTCTCGAATGCAACGAAGAGACACTAACTACTTAATCTTGCACGAAATGCAAGGACGGATATACCTTTGATTCTTCCTGCAATCATTGCATGAAAGATTGTGAAGACGATGAGTTTTACGACGTTTAATCCGGTGAATGCGTTTCTGAGTGTGGAGACGATAAAATGCAAGATAAAGATATGTGCATATCCAATGTAAGCTGTCCTAATATCTAACGGGTTTAGAATGTCTGCTCGATTTCTAAAATCATCTAAGTTCTCTACCCATCTGATGACAGTAAACTGCTGATTGTGATAGGCTTAACAGACATTAATGTATTTTCGCTGCCTAATTTTATTCTGACATTGACACATTCGCTAAATAACGCGTATACAATTCTCCAATGCATAATTCTTGAAAGCAATACAGATTTGATGTACTGCTATAATTCAGCTGAGTAGATAGTACAATTCACCCTCAGTGATCTCAAAGAAACGGTCATCGTTTAGGTAAAAAAGAAAAGGAAGTTTTAGTTAAGAAGTTGAGAGTATTTAGTTAACTGAAACGGATAATTTTATTCAATTTAAGGCATGAAAAGTATGGTTATTTTTGAATATCCAAAGTCATAATTTAATTTCCAAGAATTGTATTAAAGAAAATGATTAAAGAATTTTCAAAACCATCTAAATTTTACCTTGCCATGTTGTAGCCAATCTGAGAAAAAAGGGGAATTAATGGTACAAGAGTGGTATCATAATTTTAGAGAAGAAAAAATTCTTATTTAATTTCTTTGAGTTTTGAGTGTAATTCAAGGTCAAAAGTGCTTATTCTTCTTCTTAATTGTGATGATTTGACTGAAAATTGTAGGCTGGGGGGTGGGGAGGAGAATAGATTTTTAGATAAAAATTGAGGTTTTCTATTGTTTACAAAGTTACTTTTATTCAGCGATCAGATTCAACAACAAAATTTTTCAAATTTTCCTTTTTATTCAAATTATTTATTAAATCTCTCATCGCAGCACTCTAAAACTTTTTCTGTAATTCATTTAATTTTTCATAAAGTCAAAAGGTTTTTTCCGTGGAGAATCAGGTTCATTTCCATGCACATTCTCAAGCAAAATTATCATCGCAACTAGCAAAACGATTCTACAAAAAATCGATGTTTCTTCTAGCTCCGTTGTAATCCATTCCTTCGATGACAATTACCTTTCCAGCATAAACACCGGAACGTACTGGAAAGAACGAGATCTTGTGGTAGTTGTAGGAATCAAGCAAAATTTATCCTAATAAGTTTTAGTTTTAATGTCCAATGATAGCAATATCGTAGAAATCAACCTAAACGATGGGAATAATATCAATTTAGATTAAATTCAGCCAGAAAGGATCTTATGTATTGATAAGAATTAGATAATATTGTACAACTAAAACTTCTTAGCTGAGTGCTAGATCTAAGTTTAAAGTACAATTCAATCCTCTAATGATTTCCTGTGTTCTTCGTAGCTTGTAACTTTTCCACTTCTTGCAACTTAAGGCGATTTACAATTGCTAAAACCCTCCAATCAATTAAGTTTATGCATATTAATCATTCATTCTACTTCGCGTAATAACCTAAACGTCCTAGACTGCTCAAACGGATATTCCAACATTTAAATGCTCTTTTCCTATGAAAATATTCTTGGATATACAACTCAAAACTCAACAATTTTCCTCACAACAACCAAATCTAACATCCGAGTCATATCCTTCACATAACAACCTACACAATCAGGGGACTCAATATCTACAACATTCTCTGAAATCGAATCAATCACATTAACTTCTTCGGTGGATATTTTCTTGTAAAATCTTCTATTCTTCTAAAATCGTATGATATTCTACGATCAATATGAGATCTTCACTGTTGATTTAACCTCTTATCTTGATAGCACCTTCAACATAGGGGAATCAGCTAGAATTCTGCTTTCTTTGAGTACCAACATGATTGAAATCAAAGAATCTTCCAAGTGTGCTAAACATTATGGAGAAACGATCGTTTTTGAAGCCATCAAAGAAGATATTCCGAATATTTAACTTGGCTATGCTATCTATATCCACCCTATTTCAGTTGTCGCAAAGTTCCAGCTGTTTTCAGTAGGTTTGACACCATTTTAAATCAACTTTGATAAACAATATGGATATATCTAACAAACTATTTTCTACTCCTAATATCGACTACTCGTCCTTATGTAGACAAAACAACTAAATGTAATTGATTTAAACACTTAGTTAGTAGTCTACACTATGGAAAACTACTAATATGGCACAAGTTGCTTTCAAATCCAATTCAAAGACAGCCAATCTCTGGCGCTTGTCGCATTTGATTCGTAATATGCACATGAGATTATCACAATATTTGTACTTTCCACATAACAAACTGTGAAAATACCTCTTCGCTAAGATTAATTCTATGAATTCTTTCCTTTCCCAGCAGAATACATCTACATAAGAGATTATCTCACTCATCTAATCACGAAATACAACTCAAAAGGTTAAATAATCACCACTTTTCCATCAAATTTATCCAGCAGCAGTAATATCCTCACAGCTATCTTCGATAACGACATCTAAATCACTGCTTCAACGTTAACATTCTCCATGAACTTCTTTGATTTACCTTCCTAAACAAGTCTGCTAGATTTCCCGATTCCATAGCAGTTCATTAGCAGCATTCTCTAACATATGTTCTATTTTAACTCCTTGATATACTTGCTCTTACCAACAAATGACAATGAACTCACATTGTATTCCTTCACATCCTCAGGTGCTGTTACCACCTTAAAATATCTCTGCCCTGGAACTGCGACGAGCTTTTAGTTTCAAGAATATTTCAGCAATGGTAATTATCTGGTTGTAAAATCCCCTGATGAAGCAATCTTCTGTGTAATTGACCTCACTTTGAGCACCATTTAATACCTTGAAAATGAACCTTCAAATGTTGAAGTCGACACGTTTGTTTCTAGTTCAAATGAGGTTTTTATGTATCTTTCAAGAAAAGGACTTACTGAGGTATACTCTAAGAGAACTACCATCAAATCCGCTAACCCGAAATTAATAAAAATCTTGGATATCCCCGCGAACTGTAAATACTTAAGGGAATACGATAAAAGTACAGGTATTTGCGTGAATATGGAAACTGACAAAGGTGCTGTTTTTTTCGCCTTAGAAAACCCTCAGAACGTAGATATGATGCCCATTACGTATGACGTGGTGAAGATTAAATACTTCGATAATTTCTTTGTACCGTTCGGTAAGCGAATAGTATCACTTTCGAAAAAGCAAATCACATTATTTGAATATTCTAAACCGGAATCTGAAGCGAATGGATTCGGAATAAGCGATGTGTTCTTCAATCAAAACACAAGATAGATGATCGTAGTCTGGGAAGGATAATTCATTTAGCATTTTGACACAGCTTAGAATACATTAGTGAATGAATTCACTGATGTAGAGTATTTTTTGTCTTTCTTTGAGACATTGCAACTGGTAGTTTATGCAGTTATGGCAGATTTTAATGCTGATACACCAGTTTCTAGAGTATACTTCTATAATATCACTGATCCTCTGCTTTCTTTTAAGATCGATTTCATATAAGACTTCACATATTTCCAGCCGTCGTTGCAGGAATCTTCGTAAGTGCTATTTTTACTTCGAAACAACATTATCTTTAGGATTGACTTAAAAACTGGAATTTACACTTCCAAATACTACCAATTACTCACAAATCTACCCATTAAAAGCATCATCTCCACTAGCAACGCTCTAATTCTCCTCCCTGTGAATATGAAAAACGCCTTAGTCATCGATTCCTCATCTCTTCTGCTTCTCCTCAATCCATCTCTTCTCCCCAACACCAGCAACAACAACAATAATTCTTCCTCCAATTACGAAATCGAATATTCTCTCGTTGCTACTGGCTCCAATTACATAATCCTCAATATCAGCTACATCCTCCAAATCGTAGTACTAGCCCTCCCATCCCTCGAAACCATACAAACAATCTAATTCCACATGAAATACAAAATCTTAGATATCGATTAGCCTAACAATTTACTCTGCATTCTTTCCACAGACAGCTTCTTATTCGTATATCAATACTCCTCCTCTACATCTTCCAGCACCTCCACTAGCTCCTTACCATTGTATTCCATCTCCCTAGCAGAATACCTTTCCTTGAATAGTAATTACAAAGGCGCAACTTTCCTTGACACAGTTTCTGTCAAAATTTTCACTAAATATAAAATCCTTATTTCTTGCTTCGACAGCACAATTCGCATCCATTCTTTAGAAGATGGTTCACTGAGGTAACTAATCCAGGAAGACAACGTAATCATATCGTTCTTCTTAGTCTATCTAAATAACTTCCTCTTAGCATATGGTAACAAAGAACTAAGAGTTTACAACATCGCGAGTGCATTATTTATCAATTAAGATATTGTCTACATGCCATTTCGACTTCGATCATATAAATTACCAATAGCTAATGCTGAACTGCTATCGGATTACGAACTGGCTTAAATTCTACCTTAGCCCTTCCCAATGTAATATGAAAACAGCAGTAAAGATCCTGAAGAATAATCAAGACGATATGCAATAGGAGAGAGAGTATTCATGGAAGATACGCGGTTAAGCTGCTAGATTAATGCAGATTTTCTCTTAAAAGAAAAGGATGCTAATATTGTAACAACTACAAGACGATTCCTAGATGATGATACTCAAGAATAATAAACCATCGCATAATTAAGTTCTCCAGTACCATCTCCCGTTTATTTTGAATACCACAGAATCTATTACATTTCTCGATCACTGATACTTCATGGAGTCAAAGGCAATTAGATTTTCAAATCAATTCAGCTGAGTAGTGATTTACATCAGCAGACAATCGATAAATACTTCTTTGTGTCGAGAGACTACATTGCATATATTAACACTGATAAAGTTACAATATTCTCACTTAAATTAGAACTAATATCAATTACAATCTTAGATACATGCTAAATTCAACGAGCACTTGCAGTGCCATCAGAAATCAACTCTAATAACTTCATTTTTATTTCAAATATCCAAACAATTTGTAGGTTTAACTTAAATTCAACACAAATATCCACAATATCGTCGATTGCTACTAGAGGAAATCTCTAATACTTTCATTTCCTTGAAACCTCCCCGACTCGACTCCTTTTCATTGGATTCTCTGATAACAGCATTCTTTCCCTCAATTTAAATTCCTTCATTGGTGTATTTATGGAACCCTCTCCTTCACTTCAAATCTACACTTCAATATTCCAATCATCCACCCGATTCTTTGCTTCATCTTCTCACATCTACCTATCTGACTACACCAAACAAGCTATGGCAATATCGTTCTCAATTTCAACTTCCCTAAACGCTCAATTTCTCAATGAATCTACCATATCCTTCAATTCCATCATCCCACTTGGCGCTTCATATATAATCGACCAATTCTTTTTCGACTCCTTCAACAACCGTGTTATCTTCTTCAGCAAAGACACTTCTTACATCCAATATGCAGTGCTTATCTACAACACTACTACATCCCAAGAATCATTCGTTATCACCAAATCAAGCGTGTTAAAACCAAGTTACAACAATGTCATGTTGTACATCAGTATAACACATGGAGTCTATGTTTTCTATGGAGATATGTTCATAATCATGATGCATTATGTCGAAATGAAAAGTAGAGTGTTCATTTCAGACTCTAGGATCAAAGGAATTATTAAAAATCTCTTTGCAGTCACTGAGAAACTTCTAATCGTTTCAACTGCTTCTGCTATCTACTCGATTGTCTCGATACCTCCAGAAAACTCCTCTTCTTCGTTGTATTTCATCGCAAACATCATAGAGACAACCCAGCCAACGATCATCTTCTACAGGTATTAATACCCAAGAAACTACGACGACCTCATTAATGTCGTTCTAGAAGGTGTTTCGGAAGAAGGTGCATTTAGCCTAACTTATCCAGTAAGTCTGCACAATGAATAACATCAAATCCCTTGCAGTGTAGTCTTCAGTTTTTCTACTGATAAGATGTACTCGAAGCTCTTCATCGATTCCCTGAACTCCATTGAGTAATTAAACACAATCGTAGGGCACTAAACGTATGATATAAAGACTTTTCGCATGCGATTTGTCGATGGCGTCGAATCATATTATTCATATCTAAACGGGAAATTCTATGATTTCTTCCGAATGCAAGGTGTCAACGATGGCATAGCACTGTATATATTACCTTGGGATGATTTCTCAGACATCACGGGGTCGAATTATCATCTCTAGAAGTTTGTGATGATTTTCTATATGGATGAGATCTACAGGGATATTCTAACTCCCAATAAGGTGTTCTCTATCTATCTGTCGTTTATCATGGAAGATATATAATTCCCATATGATAACTAAGGGTACTAAATCACATTCCATTCGATTGCGTATGTCTTACTGAAGAAAATTGTATTTTTACCTCAGAAGCTGTTCATGGATATATCCTTAGCTCCGAAAAAACCTTACAATAGCAGCGATTCTTCGAGAATTTTAGAAGAAACAAAATATGATGAAACATAGCAATTGCTGTTCTCCAAATATTCTCTTTCGTCTTTCAGTACATTCTGGAATATCTCAGATACTTCAAAATTCACTGATCTCCGCGTCTATGGCGTTGAAATCATAGATTTCTCGTCAATGTATGCGTTCTTAGACTGCAACGAAGTTGTTTTTACAGATATCGAGTTCGACTAGCTGTCTATGAAGCAGCGTTATTACAGCTAACAAGCAATCATGATCTTCATGAAAATCAAAACATTGCACTTGGCAAATGGTATTTTTAGCAATTTGATCCTGAATGATGTAGGATTCTTTAAGTTTATGGACATTGGGAAATTAACTGTGTAGAATCTTACGATTTCGAACATCGAATGCGCACCAGTATCGTCATCTACATAAGATCCTCAGTTCCTTTTTGACTTCTAAGGTGTAGAATCACTGACTATTGATGGACTAAGGATGTATAATATCACCAATTGCTTTATATTCAACGCATAGATGTACAAATTAGAAAACATAAATAAACTAAACTAAGAGATAACTCTGCGGAATATTGTCTTGGATAATGTAACCTTCACGAATATGAAGAACTTCAATACGAATTAAGCGCTTAGGACTAGCAGGAGATTACGATACCATCAATGTGAAGAATGTGATGAAGAATAAGAATACATAAATATAACAAATACCACTGTTTTGACTCCGCCTAGAGAAATATCTGTTATCACAGACCCATTATAATTCAACGATGTGAAGATCTACACTCCATCGTTGATTTCAGTTGTTGGGATCAATATTTCAGTTGAGAACCTGCTCGTTTCTTCTTGGAAGATTTCCTACACAACATTGATTTCCTTGTCCAGTGAAGATTTATCCCTCAATTTAGTTACCATCACTGACAGCTAACTATTCGTCCCAAGTACATTAACATACCCCTCGCATGCTGTGACTCTCCAAGCAAATAGCATCACTGGATAATCGTTTACCTCGCTGAACAATGTCTAAGTTGATTATTACGTCGCTTCTAGTTTATCTGCGAAAGTCAGTAACCTCAATTTCACAGGGAATAAGAATTACCTTTACAACTACAAGGGTGATGTATTCGGCTTGATTTCATTCTAGAACATCCCTTTGCTTGAAATATCTGATTCCATATTTGAATTCAACACTGGAGAAGTGTATTCCTCAGGTGCTTTGAACTTGTATTTTATCACATAATTCACAATAACCAACTGTGATTTCTTGAATAACATTTCTTCAATGGAATACGGTGGTGCGATAGCAGTGCTGTTCTCAAGTGGATAGAGTAATTTGATTTCTAACTGTAAATTCGAAGATAACAAAGCACCTTTACATTCAGGTGGTGCAATATATGCATTGAACTCAGATTTTACATTGTCAAGTTGTTAATTCGGTGGTAATTCAGCGCTAATAGGTGGTGCAATACGTGTTTCATCTAGTGATTTCTACAAGAGCTTCCACTCTTCGTATCTGCATCCTTCGAATACATACTCCTATAACTCAGCTAGTGTCTATGGTAAAAATGTTGGATTATACCCATCGAAGCTTGTGATTTCCAATAGTTCGTATGATTCCGATGATGCTCTCAACACAAGTAACAGTACGTTATCGCTAACTGATTTCAAAAGTGGCGATGTTCTGAGCGGTGTCTCCTTGATTGTATTTGACAACGAAGGTCGAGGGATCAATTTCAATGGCTACAAGTCTACAGCGCATGCTACAGTCGTAGAGGAGATTTCGAAGTTTACACTGTCGTTTAGTACGTCAAATAATACGAATATTTTCATTCCATAAGGGTCTATTTCTCTGAATAGTTCGACTAGTTACTTTGATATTTACTTGAACTTATACATAACTCCACCGAATTCGGAGATGATAAATATTTACACACCCTTCACGTACCCAACGATTCAAGAATCCACATAATCCTTCGTTTTTCAGGTACGCAAGGAGTTGGTTTAGTGAATTGAGAGAAGGTTTCTAATCGATTTGTATTTATATGCATTTTTCACATTTCTCACTAAGAATATCCCTCCCCTCTTAATTTTTGTTTCTTTTGTTGTATTATAGTCTTTGACGTTTACGTTGAACATCACAAGCAGACTCTGCAAATAAGGTGAGATATATTAAGCCATCAATTCCGTTTATGAATGTCTGGAATGTCCAGAAGGAAAATATTCTTTTGAAATACCATATCTGGAAGGGAAAAACTCAGGAACTTGTAAAATCTGCCCTGCTTAAGCGAAACGGTGCATTCTCAACTAAATCTAACTTTTAAATGGATTTTGGAGAGAAAACAGCACTTCTGATAACATTATTGCCTGCACAAAACAAACTATGAATTGCTTTGCTGAAGATCCAAACAGCAGAGAATTATGCTCAGAAGGGTCAATTGGGCCGTTATGCTAATCATGTGATACATATGGCAGGATTTGGGATGGTTCTTATGCTAGATTTACTGATTCCTCATGCAGAAAATGCTCCTAGATGGTTATTGCGTATTTGATGTTGCTTCTGCTGTTCTTAATTGTTTTGGGGTATGTACTTATGCTAGTCTGGAAGAACTGCAAGGCGATCGAATAGAAGATCAAAGCTATAACAATAATATAGCTAGGGCTTGTGCGAATGGGAAGGAGTGCTATATTTGATTAATTCACAACTTTATCGAAGATATTCATGAATTATCTGCAGTTCATATTCATTCTCACGGAAATGGATTTTAACTTATCTTCATATGTGAAATACATGGAAATCGGAGGTGATCCTGTGTTTAATATTATTCATTCCGTAGATTGTTTTTTATCGTAGCTGAGTGGGATGAATATTATCTACTGGCGGATAATATGGATATTTCTGTTCGCATTTGTGCTCGCTTCAATTGTAACGGTAGTGTTTTTGCTGGCATATTTTATGCTACTCAGGAGAATGAAGAACTCAAAATGGAAGAAATTAGAGGCTAGTAAGTAAAAGAAAGAATAATAAGTAGAATTACAAGCAGTAGGAGGTTAGATAGAAGATTAAACGGAAAATGCTTTGCAAAAGAATACAAGATCACTATCGATTTATGAGCGGAAAAGAGAAAGAGGAGAAGATCAAGAAGATTGTTTAGGAATTGAAGGAGGAGAAAGAGGTAATGTATCTGAGTGTAATGATTACAATAACAACAATAATAAGGAAAATATGTTAATTTAAAGTCAAAATGATACGAAACAACCATAGTAGCATATTACTTGTAACATCAGCTAATAAAATGAAAATATTCATAATCCAGTGACTAACAATTATACAATAAACACAAATGCTGCTCTGGACATTATTAATCTCAACTAAAAGAATAATAAGAAGAAGGATCTTATTTACAAGGGAACAACAATATAATCTCTCTAAGGAGATGACAATCCAATCGAAGCAGAAGTAGAAGAAATAAATCTAACCGATGAAGCTGATGAACCACAAGGAAAATAGGATAAAAATATGACAATCAACAACGAAAATAGCAATCAAGATTCAAATCAAAAACCTGAACAAACTGACATTATTCACATTAAAGACTATGAATAATAATACAAATAAGATTCAGATCAAAGTGAGTCGAAATCTTACATTGACACTAATAAAATTGTATTCGACGAATTTTTCCGAAAACGAAGAGAAAAATATTCCTAAGAATCACTTTAATCTGAAGAAATCGATATTCTCAGTAACGAAGAAAATCCTTGTAACAGCAATAGTCTGAGTAATTTAAAAAGCAGACATTTACTGAATAGCCTACAGCAAATCGACATGTCTAGCATACCACAACAGAACAATTTAAGAGAACCTAGTTTTCTAGGCAAAACAAGGATAATCCCAAAATCTAAGAATTTACAATTTCAAGATACCAAACCATAACTTGATTTAGTGTAAAGTGATGATCCTTTGCAGGCTATTTCTTTATCACTGTCCGCTGAGCGACAAAAACAACGAAACAAAGTCATTAAAAAGAATAATAACATTTTGAGCGTCACCAAGAACGTTTTTGATGCTAGTGCGAGTTAGTTTGACAGAAACAATCTAAGACTATTAGAAAAAAATTCCACTGCATCTTCTTTTTATTTCTAATCGAAGTACTTCTAATGGTATTCCGGGTATATCTGGATGAGCATGAAGCTCTTGTTCTTTTATCTCCAACCGGGTATAGCGAAAATGCTTATTGGTTCTCTTTCGTGCGTGCAAATTGGCAGCAAGAGATACATTTACGCTGATCCTTAGTTTCTCTGCGAAGGAAGCTACTAATTTATAAGTATTTTTCTGATTCTCCCTGTACTCCTTGGAATTTGCTTTGTTGTTCCGTTGTTTTTGCTCATTTAACTCAGGAAATTCAAAAAGAAACAATCATCTTATACGTTCTTGAAATCGTATGGTTTTTTCTTTTAAGAGTATAAGAACAAAGCGTACTACTGGGAGATACTTCGGATGTCAATTAAGACGCTGATATCATGTGTGCTGGTGTTTTACAGCTCATCAGTAGCACTAAAATTGATTCTAGCGATTCTAATCATAGCGTTTTATATTTTCGTGCAGTTGAAAGTGCAGCCTTACAAGACAAAATCTTTCAATGAATTAGACTACTTATCAAATGCAGTTGTCGTTATGTCACTAATTCTAGGACTGTTAATCACGTCCACTGATATACTATGGCTACGGATCATTGCTGGAATCGCGATATCTGGAATTAACTCATTGTTCATCTGTAGAATTTGCAAGGAAAGTCTGTTAACAATTACTTTACCTTGCGAGCCACAAAGAAGAACATTTTTGTAGCGAATGCTGTTCTTTCTACATATTAGAATCCCGATAATATTCGGATTGATCTCAGTGTAGAAGCCTTATTCTTGTAAGATCTTTATAATGTGGAAGAAACTCTCATTGTATGTACATTTCCACAAAGATTTACTGATTTAGGAATCCTAGTCGATTTAGTTATTAAGCAATGCTAGGTTAATGCTAGCAGACAGCATAAGGATTGGTAAAAACAACGAGTTAGAGATATCCAAGCCACTGTTTGGTTAAAACAGTTAAGATGATGAATTTGATGAAGGTCGCTGGAAAGGTACAGAAAAATAAACTCTCAAAGATTTTAATGAAAAACTACTACAATAGCTGGCGAACATGCAGGAGAAAGGAACTACCGTAAATCCCTTAAAATAATCAAAAACTGTTGATTTGCGATAGATTAACGCAGAATCAGCGTAAAGCATTGAGTTTATATCGGCTTAGACACTAGGTAACTAAGATAAAACCTCCGATTAGCAGCTCAAACCGCATTCTCATCATCTCCAGTCTTCATGCTGCATTATTCAACCTTCCATTGATAAAATCAGCTCTTAAGTACCGTCTTCTCATTGCTAAGAATAGACTTTTCTTAAATTCCTCGAGAAGGAGAAGCATAAAGGGTATATTGCAAATCAAGTATCCATTAATGAACTGCCATTAGAATCCTTCTAAAAGCCATTAGAAACACAGTAATCCAACCAAAAAACTGAAAAACAAATAGATTCTGAGAATCAAATCTCCTAAACAAAACCTAGCAATATCAAAGAACACAGCAGTATGCTCGTTTCCCATATGCGAAATCCATCCATTCATAAGAAATTCACATTAGAAGTCCCCAATCAAAATAGTTCCCCTCATAATCGAAGTACTTCCTCCAAAGCGATCAGTGTTTCAAGAGAATCGCCAAGCGATTTAGATATCCCAAGCAATCATAATATTTCGATTCCTTAGGTGTTTCCATCTCCTAACTAATCGTTTTCATCTCAATCGTAACAGCATCTGCATGCACATGGAGCAAGGAAAACGTATATTCAAGAGAAAATATAATAAAATAGATAAAAAGCAGAGTAATTCATCACAAACGCACAAGCTAACCCTTTAAACAACACGTACAATGTCAATCTCAGCAATAGGAACAGAACCTTAAGCTCAGCGAATTAACTAACTTCGATAAAACACAGAGATTCTTTAAATAGATCAAATAGGATTGAGAGTGTTCACTCAATGTAAACGGATCATCTAGATGACCATCAATCTCCTTCATTGTTAGCACTAGCTAGTAACACAGGTTGTAGTCATTTATTTAGAGGAAATAGCACTTTAGAATACAATAATAACTAAACTAAAAAGGAGATTCAAGAGGATTAGAGGCTGCACCATATCCGATCTTTGTCGTAGAGATTCAACAGCTAGCTTTATTCACACGATAATCTGTTTATACCTAAGCAGACTAGCAGTAGAAGGAGCTCATGTGCTTCTGCTTCACCAAGGAATTAGTTTTAGATACAGAGGAAATCAGTGTAGATAAATATGAATTCAGGAAAAGATAATGAAAATAATAATATTTTGATGAAAGATAATTTTATTTCTGAAGGGGCATTCAACACAGAGGCTGCTGATATTAAGCAGCTTAAATAGGCACATGGGTAGTTAGAAATGATGTAGTTGCTCCCTTTGGAAATCGATGTTGTGGAGGAACAAAAAGAACCATAAAATGAAATTTCACCGATAAAAATTAATAAACATAGCAACAATAAGTTCTTTCTTAGGAACGAAACCAGCAATATGGATGTTTAAAATGATCAAAGTAACAATGATATCGAAGAGAATCCATCAAATTTAGAATAAAATTCGTCGGATTAGAAGGTGTAAGAAATCAGGATTCTTGACAAAACAGATTCAAATAGTATGGTTCCTAATTTGTAAATTAACCGAGGAGATATTCACAATTCAGATTTCAAGGATGAAGAGAATAACTCCAAATTAGGAGAAATTTAGATGGAATAATAGTCTAATAATTAGATTTCGGAGATGAGCAGCACTCCCGGATAGAATATCTCCAGATTCAACTTCAGCAAAATGACTAAATTCATGGACTCCAAACCTTCCTAGTAGGCTTGAAAGAGGATATTGATAATAATAATAATAATAATAATTTTTTTTATTTCCTCTGCGTGCTCAATAAATCAACTAAGGGTTTGAAAATAATTCACTTAATTATCTTATTTCTAGTTAAACTTTTTCAAAATCTCCAATCACATTTTTTCGTTGTTTAAAATACCTGTTTTGTTAAAAATGACTATGACATTGATATTTAGAGAAAGAAGGAATAATCATAGAGAAGTCATATTGAAAATATTTGAGAGTTTCTGGTATGAATAATTTTAAATCAACAAAAACTTCATCCAAGCTTATGGATGGCACCCAGAAAAATATTTGAACTTATCTCATTTTTTTAATAAATAAAAGTAAAATCATTTCTAAGTATTTCATTGAGTTTTATTCTTAGCAAACACTTGACTATTTAAAATCAAATCAGGAAATATCTATTATGCCATATTCAAAATAAACTTAGAAAAACATTCAGCAATTGCATTCAACTTGAAGTAACTTTTAAAAAGGAGCAGTTAATCAGAACTCAAAAAATAGTTAAATCAAATAGAAATCAAAGAGAGAGATCTTTGCTTTGAGTTCATTTAATTTGAAAATTAACTCAATAAATCGCCCGTGAATAAAAATATTAATGTTGATAATCTATTTTTTGCATGTTTCTGTTGCTCCCCTTTTGAATAATGAAAGAAACCAGAAAAAGAAAAAAAGATAGTTAGTTAATTTATTTGTCTATTTAAGCATGAATGATACAAACACTAAAAACAAAACCCGCATTGATTAGAAAAAATAAATAGATTTGTAAAAGCAAACAAACAATAAAAAACACAGAACTATTTGAAAATTAAAATAAGAAAGAAGAAGATAAAATACAGTATGAGTTATCCTTAACAAATTGACTAGTCTAAAGCACCTTAATCCAATAGCCAGTACAACAACTATCCAGTTTCTACTGTTGCTAACACTCCTGATGAAGATAAAATTGAAAAACTCTTACTTCTCATCACTGTAAAAATAATCCATCGTTAAAAATACAATTTTAGCAATTTCATAATATTTTATCATTAATGTCATTTTTGTTTTGATTTCTTTTCTCTTTCTTTCTCTCTCTCTCAAGTGGGTAAGTATCTTCAACTGCATTATGAAAATGGATTACAACGCAGCTGTCTATTTGTTCTTGTACTTCCTTTGGACGAAAAAAGAAAAGAATCAACACTACAAAGCGGTAAAAACCAACAAGATTATTTTCACACTTTTTTTCGTAGGGGAATCGTAGATTAATACAAAACTTTTCTTCTTATTGATTGCAGTGTATTTGACTGTTTTATTCATTCTTTTTTAGTTCTTCTTCGCAAACATCGCCTTTTTGGTTTGCGACCTTATTTGGTTCATTGCAAACATGGGAGCTTGGAGTGGTACTTTCGATGAGAACTACTCTATCTGGTTGAGCTTCAGAGCCTATCGTATCTTCACTCTCGTCATTTGTGTTGTTATAATTATCCTCAAGGTTAGCAAATCAAATTCATTTGTATCTTTTAGATTTTTAATATTCTTTTTTGAACTAATAATATTATAGATTGCCCTTTTGTACTTCCAAAACAAAGTCCTTCCTGCATCGATCCCCTAAGCTCATGCTTTACCTTCTGTTTCTTAGAATCAGAACAATAACATGTACTCTCCAGCTGGCTAGAATTACAACAATAATCCTAACTAAAGTTACAATGGATAACCACATTACTGAGATTTCATTATGCTAATTTGAAATTGTAGTATTTTTTTCTATGTTTTTTTATTCTTCCATCTATGGTTCCATCTCTTACTAGATTCAATAAGTGAAGTTTGAGGTATTTACGAAGCATATTGGAGGGATTTAGAAAATGGGATTGATACAGGAGGGGAAAATTACTTGTCATTTCATTGACGAATTGATTTTTCTTTTTCTTTTTTTGGATATTTAAAAAAGCAACAACAGCAACAACAACAAATCAATACTAATTTTTTATATATCTATTTTTATAATGCTTTGATGATTAAACTCAAGTGAACTAACAATGAAAATGGTGAACATATGACTGATTTACAGAATAAAATGCCTCAAAAACAAGAAAGATCTTTTAAATGAAGCTGATATTTCTAATTGTTTGCATAAAACTTTCAAATTATTTTTGTGTTTATCAATATCCCCTTCTCTTCCACAGTTTCTTTGTATTGACAATATTCATTCAATTACGTTTGATACAAAGACACAAAGAGTTTTTTGAAACATCAACATAAAACAATTTGCTAAGATCTGCATAATGCTAAAGTATCTACCAAAAAGAAAGTGTTCTAATCTCAAAGGTTCTTGGATTCTGCGAGCTTTCTCATGTATTCAGCGTGCACTTTAGTGGAGATAGCTGAATTCTCAGCGCAAGTTCCTACAAATAACAATTAACAAAAAATCAATTAATAAAAGCGATAAATGGAATGGATGCAGAAGAAAAACAGGATAAATGGAAACAAGTATTCTCTTCTAGACTCTTTAAAATTTAGATAATTCTATGAAAAACTTTAGCTACAACATAATTAAGAACAACATCCCTCATGTGATCTTACTCAGATTAGCCTCTTGAGCTTGGGTGAGCTTGCCGTTGTTGTTGCTGCTGAGGATACCACATTTCTTAATGCAATAATCCGCAGATCTATTGAAGAAGTAGATAGCCTTAGTGTATGCGTAACTTGAAATATCAGTCTCTTCCATTTTATCAGAATCTTCTTTATTCTTTGATTTTGTTAAATTTCCAGCTAATCACTTTTTATTCCTTTTTCTCAATTTACTATTTTTATTTGCCTATCTTCCTTCGTTTCTCTCATCCTTTGATTATGCTATTTTTTACTTCCAATCAAGCAAACAACTCAACTAAAGTATCTCTAGATATTTAAAGCAAAAAAACATTTGATTTTAGAGATAATTTCAAAACTAAATGAAAAATACCTTAAAATGCACACCCATTTTCATTAATTTATAAGCATTATTTAGTCTCTTCTTGTAAAATTCACTATTTCTAATCAACAATCAAATCATTTGTTAGTTTTTAAAAATCAATAGGGCCATAAAAGAGTATTTTCATCCAATAAAGTAACATATTTAGATTATCTAACTTAACATATTCTAGAGGGGTTGGGGTTGGGGTTGGGGTTGGGGTTGG
>Ga0302271_10000190_pt1 | contig 56215 bp, 76 predicted proteins | sample III_Bog_N1_1_FD_198767 | JGI IMG/M metagenome (GOLD analysis project Ga0302271, IMG submission 198767) | Peat permafrost microbial communities from Stordalen Mire near Abisko, Sweden - III_Bog_N1_1 | ecosystem: Environmental > Terrestrial > Soil > Wetlands > Peat | place: Sweden: Abisko...
TTAATCAAGCTATGGCATTAAAGAAAGCTGAATTACAGTCTGAACCCGGATTCGCTCCTATTGTCAATATTAGCAATGAAGAAGGTAATAAAGCTGCTTTACTACAAGAACAAGGTATAAGGACAGTCGCAGCTTCAACGACAGTCAATAGAAAATCTGCTGAAGCTGTTGCTAATGAAATGATAAATGTTCTACCTATATCAGAAAGTATGTCTAAACTTAAAGGTACTTCATCTCAAGATATTCAAGATAGAACTACTATCGGTATGCAAACAGCTAAAGATATTGTTGCCCCTTTGCAAGACCTAGGAGAGGATAATATAGACAAACCTATGCAATCTATCACTACAGACAAATCATTGCCTTTAAATGAGCCTAATAAGTCTAAAACAGCTATTACAGCTAAAGCAGGTGCTGGAGAAAAAGCTAGTTTCTCGTTAGATTCAAGTGGCAAATGGCAAGGTGGAGAAGTTAAATATAAACCTACTATTACCACTATTCAAGACAAAGGTATTAGTATAAAAGATGAAATGCCTTATACAATGGAATCGTTAATGGATAGTGCTGATTTATTACAAATAGGAGCTGGAGATAATTATAATGCCAACAATAATCCTTATTTAATGATGGCTAATCAAAGACAATCTTTTCTTAATGATTACGCTAAACAACAATCTGATAGAATACAGCAATCTGTTAAACAAGGTGAAGTTGAAGTTAAAGCTCCTACTGCAGATTATTCTAGCAAAGTATCTGAAGGAATGGGTACTAATATTTATTATGGCGGTTCTAAAATAGACATGAGGTCTAGTGATAAAAAGGAAAAAATTCCTACTGCTACTGATGCTTCTGGACATGATATGGTAGCTACAGGACAAGAATTTAAATTCCAAAATATATCTTATCCTGAAAGAGCTAGTACAACAGTTGATGTAGCTCCAAGTCAAGTGACTTCTTCTGAATTTGCTTCTAATTGGATATTGTCAGATAGAGATGGTAAATTACCTGCAAATTCTGTTTGGACATATAATTCCGGTACTGGTCAATCAGAGCCTAATCCTAAGATTAAAACAGTATTTGATTTACAACAGTTATTAAAAAATCCTCCTACTACAGGTGTTTCGTTTAAATCTAAATCTGGTCAAGACTTGATATATAGAAAACCTCAGCAAGATGCTAGTGGCAAACAAATGGGTTTGAATCATAATCTTACAACTACTGATGGAAGTAATATTAGAGCTACAGGTGGACAGTTAAATACTTTAGGCGGTAGAGGTATCCAAGCCAATGCTCCTAAAGGTCAAAATCCATTACAATTAGGAGAATAATATGGATCCGAAAATTAAAGATATAATAGTTGATCAAGCTTATAAACGTAAAGCTAGTGGGCAACCAATATCGATGGAAGATTTAAACTATATTATACAGCAACAAGCTATTCCTATACCTCAAGATAAAATAGTAGAATCTCAAAGTGGTTCTGAAGAAACTATGCAAAATCTACAAAAGGCTAAATCTGGTAACGTAGAATCTGGTACATGGAATAATTTTAGACGCGGTTTAGGTGGTGGAGAATCAGACGAAGAATTAAAAGCTAGAGCTATACAAGAAGCTGAACAGGCGGTAAGATCTAAGCAAACTGTTATACCTAATCCTAAGGCTATTGATAAAGAACAATTGCTTAGAGAAGTTAACGCTAATAAGTTATCAATGGATACAGCGGATACTATGTATAAAGAACCTCCTAGAGATCAGTTTTGGAATAGTCCTGAAGGATTAGCTTTATCAGTTAGAGAAGCTCAAGCTAGTGGTGATCAACAAAGACTTGAACAGGCTAAGTATAAACAAGCTAATATCGAAAAGCTTAAACAAGAATGGTATGGTAAAGCTATATCAACTAAAAAGAAAAAAAAGAAATAAACATCGTACTAATTTAAACTAATTATAAGAGCTTATAATGGCTGACGAAATTAAAAAAAAAATGAATTTGTACCTTTTGGAGTGCCTTTAACCGATATACTCCAAGATATGGGTAAGACTGCGAGACAGTCTACTCAACCATTAACTACCGAACAACCAATGCAACCTGAAGCCATTATAGATAAAGCTCAGGTTGCTAAGGTTAAACCTAAACGTAAGACTTATCAAGAACTTCCTGAAAAAGAACAAACTTTAGTTGATAAAGAACAATCTGAACAATATCAAAGACAATTAGATAATGAAGCTAATCCTTTTAGATCATTAGATCAAAATGTCTTTATACCTACCACAGATGACCAAGGTAATACGAAATTGGTTTATGATAACGATGAATACATGCGAGCTAAAAAGCAAGCTGATTCGATCTTATATGACCAATTTAATAATAATCCTTATCCTCAGTATCAAGAAGATTACTATAATGCCTTTATATTAAAAAAGGACGGTAATCTATTTGACGCTACTAGAGGCTATGCCGGTTCTGCTAGGGTCGCATTAAAAGATATGTATGCAGATGCTACTGGACAATCTGATCCTCAAAGAGAGAAAGCTAGAAAGTATTTTAGTGATATTATAGATAACTATACAGGTACTATAAAATCTATTGACGCTTCTAAGTATTACGCTTTGGCTAAAGGAGGTTCTATTGATCCTAAAAGTATGATGCACGCTGAATCTAAACAATTTGGTTCTGATATATTCGGAGCCGCGGCTAAAGGATTAGGTGGTATATTGTCTGGTCCGTTAGAAACTAACCAAGGGATTGATTTATTTAGTGGAGTTAAAAGCTTAACTGAAGCGGTATATCAACAAAATCTAGGCTGGATTGTAGATTCTAAACAACATGACGAATATGTTAAAGGACAAACTAAATTAGCTCAGAATGAAGGATTAGTTGGGCTATTAGGTTTAAAAGGAAATATAGGTGGTTCAGAGATAAAAAATATAATCAAAAGTCAATTGCAAATGAGTATGGAGAAATACTCTAATCAATTAAAGGAAGATGGTTTATTTGATCCTAATGCTCCAGATCCTTTATTAGTTAAAATGCAAAATGACTTAAAAGCTATTGATGAAGAAGGTACTAATTTATTAGACTTTGCCGCTAGTACAGGAGTTAATTTAACATCGCTTATAACCGATATATACTCTCCACTAGGAGCTTTTAATATAGGTGGTAAAGTTGCTAAGGGAGTTGAGAAAGTAAGCTTTAAGGTCAAAAGAAGCGTATCTATTGCCAAGGAAATGCAGTTAGGTAAAACATTTGGAGAAATGGATGTTCCTAAGCTTACTAAAGATGTCTTTAGTAACTTTAAAGTTAGCGAGAATACTTTAAATGAATTTAACCATGTCAATAAAATGACTAACGCAGTTAATATAAATAAGATACCAAATGTAAATTTAATATCTGAACATCCTAACGTACAAGCTATTGTAGATTATCTTAAGCCATTCTTAAAGTCTGAAGGAGTTACTCTAGAAGGTAGTTTAATTGAACCGGCGCATAGTATTATTCCTAATCTAACAACAGCTATTACTACTTCTTATTTGCAAACTATATTTGGAGATGTTACTCCTACATCAGATGAGATAGAAGCTGCTTCAAAGAATCTAGGTTTAATGATGACTGCCGGTACAGTATTATTTAATGGATTACTACGCGGAACAATGATAGAAAATGGATTAGTTAAGAACTCTAAATTATTACAAAATATTGATCCTGATAAAGCTGAAAGATTAGTTGCTATGATTAACAATAAGAACATGTTTGTTAATGGACTTATGGATGTAGCCGCTGGTACTACACTTGAATTACCTAGTATTATGCAATTCTCAGCTCAAGATGATACTCATGGAGTAGGTAAAGCTATTGCTCAAAGTTTAATCACTCAATTAGCTATGATGGGACACGGTATAATCTCTAGTGGTAAAGGTTACTTAAGAGAATCTGATCATTTGAAACAAGAAAATGAATATTATAAATACGTAGACAAATTGACATTATATGACAAAATAGATAATGTTGAAGTTCCTATTGGTAAAAGAGATGTTAATTTAGGAGAGTATGTTTATCAGAGAGCTAAACAGCAAAACATAGATGCTGACAATATGAAACTTAGCGATATGAAAAAGCTTTTAGATAAGACTAATTTAACTAAAGATCAATTAAAAATCATTGATAAGATAAATGATTTAGCTGGTGATGTTAGCGTTAATTTTTCTAGTACAGATATGCCTTATAACAGACCAGGCAAGTTCAATGCTAATGATAATGCTATTACAGTTAATACAAGCGTTGCTACCGATAGAACATTTAACTTAGATGGTACAATGGCTAACTTGATTATACATGAAGGTACTCATGCTTTAACCGCCGGTGAATATCGGAATAATCCTACATTTGCTAAGAATATTGATAATATGTTTGATGATCTTATTACAAGTCCTTTGTTATCAGATACTCCAATACTTAATCAATTGTCCGGTCCTAATGGAAAAGATGAAATGATGGCTTTATTGGCTCAAGGTGATCCTAATATTATCAAGGCATTGAATCAATCAGACGTATCAGGACAATACGAGTATTACAAACGTAAAGTAGGTAAGTTGTTTGGTGGTAAAGAAACTTATGATAAATTCGTTGAAACTTTACAGAGCATACAATCGACTACTCCTTCAGAAGGTACTATGTATGGTTCTAATATATCTACTCTAAAAGCTATCGCCGGCGGGCCTGTTTATTCAATTAATAATCCTATGCCTTATGAAGTTAAAAATGATCTAAATGATGGCAAAGGAAATATTAGATTAGCTGAATTGAGTAAAGGTAAAATTTACATTAATACTGATTTTACTCCTGATTACTTTTGGAAGTATTTAATCGGCGAAGTACCTAGTGAAACATCTAAACAAAAGCAAGCTATGTTAGCTAGAATGGCTAAGGTAGATGGTTATAGCTTAGATAAGGTGAAATCTATTTTAACTCAGCCTCAAGACTTTATAGACTTTTTACATTTACACGAACAATCGCATATTGATAATAACGATTCCGGAAAATATTCTGATTACTTCAAGAAGTATGGTAAACTTGATTACATGTCTGCTGATTTAATCAATGCAGAGAAACGTGCTACATTAGATGCTTTAAAGATTATAGAGAAACGTAAAGCTACCCAACCTGAAGCTGTTAGGCAAGAAGTGGAATCAATTATATCTATGACTGCTAAAGACCCTACTTCTTTTGACCGTACAGAGGTTAATAAGACACAATTGATAGAAACATACGGCAGAGAGTTAATAGAGCGTTCTAAGCCAACGGATATAGGTTTCTTTAGGAATCTAGGGTTCATGGATAAGTATAATGGATTTGAAGATATAGCTTCTAAGGATATTGACAAGATTACTAATCTTTATGTTGATTACTATAATAGGGTAGAAGGACAATCTGACGATCCTAAAATACAGGAACAAAGATTAAATAAATCTTTATTACAAGCTATGAAACTAAAGAATCAAGTACGTAAACCTGAGTATACTATATCTTTTGGTATGAGAGATAAACAAGCTATATTAGATAATGTATCTTTAAATAATACTCCAAAATATCCTGACGGAGAATCATTAGATCCTTTCAGAACTAAAATGGATAATTTTAATGATAGATATTCTAAACAACTAGATAGATTTAATAGTGTAAATTTAAATGAATCTGAGAAAGCTACATTAGATATTTTAAAAGGATATGATCATGTAACTGTTAATGGATATATCAACGATAAAGATACTGGTCACGATTCTGGTACTATTATAGCTAGAAATCCTGAATTAGCTAATCAATTAGCTGAGAAAGGTTTTGTCTATCTACCTAAAGCAACCGGTGGTAAAGTTATTAAACTAAATTTTAATGGCAAAGATCCTGCTATAATCGCTCAAGACTTGATGCAAATGGACTTGAAATATTTTCTATCGTCTGATGGAACTTATGGTCGCTATGGAGCCGGAAAGGCTATTGGTAATGATCCTGTTATACTTAGTTTATTAGACTGGAATAAAATCAACAAAGGGATATTAACTAAGGATTATTTTATTGATAGCCCCAATATAGAACCTAAGGATTTAGAGAAATTACAACCTATATTTCAAGAAGTAAATAATGCTATTGATAATTATCTTAGAGGACCTAATGGCGAGCATATCTATAAAGATTCTAAACCTTCTTTGATAGATGCTTTTACTTCTCATTACCTTAATGTAATTGATGAATCTGCACAAACCAAAGGTACTAGATTAATTAAAGATAATTTAGGTAATACTCAAATAGCTGATAAAAAGATACCAAATAAGTATAATGCTCCTTTAGTTGATTCAGATACATTCTCGTACAAAGGAGAACAAGGTATAACAGTATTTGAAAAAATTACTGGATTGGGAAGTGATATATCTTATTCTGATGCTAGACGTAGTGGTATAGATAAAGATAGTAAAGGTATATTTAGATCTACTGCTATAATTGATCCTGATTGGCTTAAACCTAATACTGGATTATTTCCTAATGAAATGTTATATCGTTTTATGAAGGAAAAGGAAAATGATGGTGGGCAGAACTATCTTAATAGAGAATCAGCTTTAATAGATTCTAGAGCTTTAGGTAAAGGAGATGAAATACCTGCATTAAGTAAGCAAGGTAATGGTTCTAGTGGCACTATAAATAAGTCTGCTATGCACTATCAAGTATTCGATGAGTATAATGATTTGCATGAATCTGAATTAACTTCATTTAAAAAGAAATTACAATATGCCGGTATATCTGATGTAAGTAATAGTTCATGTTTCAAAATGCCTAATTCATTTGAGTATATAAAGAAACCCGGACTTATTGATGGCACTACATTAGTAATGGACGGCGGTACTAATCTATTACAGGTATTAGATAAAAATGGTAAAGTAGATAAAGACTTAAAAGATGAAACTATAAAAATCTATTTACATCAATTGTTCAATGAAGGTAATACTCCTGAACAGTTTAAACATAAAACTTATTTAGCCGGTGAAAATCCTTCTAATTATATGTTTGGTTCTCATGTTTACGAAGATCATAAATTGAATACTGGAGCTGGTACTTTAGGGATAAACAAAACTCCTAACTTTAGCCGTACTTCTAGGTTCTTTGAAGGAGAACTAGGACAAAAGACTTATGAAGCTACTAAAGATACTGAAAGACTTATTGAGAATAGTTCTAAACAGCAAGACAATGATATATGTTTCTTAGAAGCTACTCATAGAAAATATGCTGATTTATTAAATAGTGCGATAGATAAAAATGGATTAGCTGATTTTAATATAAATCCTGAAGATGCTACAAGACTTATTCGTGGTATGAAAACTATGATCAATAGTCTTAGAGAATCAGAAGTTAAGAATGACTATATTAACGTAGATTACGCCGAATTAGCCTCTAAAATGATTGAAGATAGGTACAAGTATGCCTTAGACAATAATGAACCTATAAACGATTCTATTAAAGATATTTTCACATTGTATCATCAAATGGTAGGTTCAAGAGCTGGTGAAACATATAATCAAAAAGCTGGTCAATTTACCGTATATTCTGAAGCTAGATCTAGAATAGCTGAAAAGGCTTATCAAGGATATACAGCTGGTATGAGCGTTAAACTTGGTACTTCTAATGAGGGTATAGCTTCTTATCATAGAGGATTAGATGGATTTGCTAATATGGAATTAAGGCGTCAATTTGATAATCTAGTTAAACAAGGATTTACAAATAAACCTAGCGAAGAATCTACTTTATTGCATAATAAGATAGAGGAATTCGGAGGTGACATTGAATCTGTTTATAGTGAATGGTCTAAATTACATATTGATAAAATTAAAGAAGGTTTGCTAAATACAACAGCTGAACTATTACCTGAAATATTTGATGAAACTGGTTGGTGGAAAGAAAATGCTAAATTATCTGGTATAGTGTTAAGTGCTAAGGATATTGAACAATTAAACAAAATATCTGCTGAACCAATTACTTTGGGTAGTAAGATACTTGTTACTAGAGTTCCATTGGATAACGAAGCTTCTATGATGCCTGCTGTTGTCATTGGACTAGAGAATCATAATGGAGGCGTTGTAAGAGGCAATAAAGAACTAATAGCTCACTTTACTGGAGCTGATGATGATGGTGATGGTATATCATTACGTCCGGCTGATAAATTCAATTTCCCTAAAAAGAACTTCGACCCTATTTGGGAGCATTGGAAAGAACAAATGTCTTATATGAATAATGTTAAAAAGGGAGCTAGTGATTTAGAAGCTCAGGAAAAGATATTACAAAATGGTACTCGTAAAGTTTATAATACTTTGAAACAATATATTCCTAATTTACAGGCTAACGAATTAATCCAAAAGTCTAATCAACCCGGAATATTTAATAGAGCTATGCAAGCTGATAAATCAATGGACGTAACAGCTCGTAATGCTACTGCATTGCATGTAGCTAAAAACGGTTTATCACCTGAATTAAGGAATATGGAAATTGATATTGGTGGTAAAATGTACCCTGCATTTGATGTTATTACAGCTTATCTTAATCCTAAATCAGTTGATATGTTTAATCCTCAGGTAGTTGATAATAAGAACGCAGTCGCTAATCTAATGGGTTATTCTGATTTAGATTCAATGCTAACTGAAGTAGGTGGTAAAGGTCGTAGCGCATTAAAGAAATTCAAAGAGCTGGGTTATAATGAAGCTAGTGAGAAATTAGCTTCTACAGTTTCAGATGAAGGTGGTCCGTTGAATAGAGTTGCTAAGTTTCTAAATGACAATACAATGGAACATGGTTTAAACAAAGACCATACTTCTATATTTGCCGCTCACAATAAGATGCAGTCTAATATGGCAGATCAGATTATGTCTAAGGTGACTGATACAGTCAATAATATGTCTTTCCAAAATGAAGATGGTAGCCTTAATAGAACTAAGCTATTGTTTACGCCGGTGATTAATACTGCTCATGGTAAAAAAGTATCGTTAGGAGACTTAGCAATAGCTTTAAATCAATCTAAAGGTCAAGAGTTTTATGATGTAGTCCAACGTATATTTGGTATTGATTATCCTACTATCGATAAGATATTAAAAGGCAACCAAAGAGTTAATGTTAAGTTAGATGGTAACGATTACAACATATCTCCTAATATTAAACAATTAGCAGGTATACATACTAAGAATGTTTTAAATAGTCTAGTATTAGGTCCGGGCAATATTAAGACTATTGAACTCAATAAACAGCTTGGTACTTCAATGACTATATATCCTGATAGAACTATTAAATTGCCTGATGGTACTATCAAACCTATACATCAATTATTTGAACGTGATGGTAATGTTAAAGCATTTAAAACTCCTTATGAAAATAACCAATTTATATATGCAGTGCAAAAAGCTATTAAAACTTCTGGTAATAAACAAGGACTTGTATTTGATAATAGCCAAGAATCTATTAAGATGCGTAATAAGGAATATATCAATTCAATTGCAGATGCTTTCTCTAATGGAACTGAAGACGCTTCATTAATGACGACAGCTATTGCTTACCATCCTACAAGTCCCGATGGCACGACTTTACTAAACAATGGTACAAATGAACCAAGTTCTATTTGGGCGCAGTCTAATGGTCCACAAATGCGTAATGACCTTATTAAAAACTATATGTCGCAAGGTATTGATAAAAAGACAGCTGAATACTTATCTAAAAAGAAATTAACAGCTGGATATGTTGATTTGCTTAATTTAACTGGATTACCTTTAAAAGTAGACAAAGGTACAAGCTTAGTAGATTTCACATTACAAAAGCAAACTGATATGTTGTATCCTAATAATAATGATTTAGGAACTACTGAACGATTTGACAATCCATTTTACAGTTCAGTACAATCATTAAAGAATGAACCAACTAGAAAATTGTTTGAAATGAGAAAAGGTGATATAGCCGACTACGTTATGAAAGTAGATAAGAGAGCCGGTAGATTAATGAGACAAGGATTAGCAGGAAAGGCACTTTCTAGCCTTTCTAACGAACAATATCACGGTATAATTAAAGATATACTTAAGCCTGCTATTGAATCCAATATAGTCAAAGTATCGAGTAAACAGAAATGGAACGAAGCTCACACTAAAGAAGTATTAGACAACTTAGAATCTGTATTGGAATCTAATAATATAGATAATGCTGAGAAGTCTTGGCAAGATTCATTCGGTAGTAAAATAGGTTCTACTTTGTTTAGAGCTAATTATATAGCAGGATTGTTTAAAGACTTAGCTAATGCTAATAAAACTTATAATAATAGGTCTACTCAATTTGCTTTATTCAATACTAGAACTCCTGAAGGTATCATTGACAGGGTATCTGTATATAAGAATTTTTATGATGCTAGCCATGAGTATATTAAGTTCTTCACTAATACTGGCGATGTATCAAACGAACATCCCGGACTTGTCAAAGATATATTAGAGAAAACAAGTGGTAATGTATTAGCCGCTACCTACATGTCTAAAGCTCTAGTTGAAATAGTTAAACCATTGGACTTCTACAATAACATTAAAGATTCAATGAAATCCCAAATTACTCAATTCCATTTAGACAAAAACTTAACTGGTCATTTACAAGATTTTAAGCCTGAAGAATTGACTAATATATTCAAAGACGATGATTTGTCCAATATACTTAGTAATACTAATTTTAGTTCTATTACTGGCATAGAAACTATAAAGCAAGCTCTTTGTAATTATGGTGGAGTATCAGGTGATCTTAATAATACTGAACTAATAGCTAAACAGATTGCTAAAAGCTGGAAAGAGACTAAACTAAATCCAATAGATTATTACCATGAGGATATAGAGACCGGTGGAGAGTATAAAACTGCTATACCTAAACATTTAGTCGAATCAGTTCCTCCAGAGGTTTTAGCGGATTATAACGCATGGAGTTTAAGCCAAGGTTATCAAGAGAAAGTTGGAGAATTACATAAAGAGTTAGATCTTAAATCTAATCAAATTGAGAAAGCTGTTAATTCGTTTCTAAAGTATAAGACTTTCTACAATGCAATTGGTGATCAAGCATTAAACTTAGCTAAAAGTTTTGATGATTTTATAATTAAACAAAAGTTTGATGTTAATGATCCTTCATCATTCGGACCATTAGGATTAGCTACTAGAGCTGTTAATAATTTAACTGAATTATCTAATGACTTAAAATCTATGGATAGCAAACGGTTCTTAAGTTCTATATCTACTACTGAAGCCGGTGATTTGGCTTTTGCTAGCGAACTCAATACTAAGCTGATTCAACCTACTTTAAAAGAAGAAGGCATATTACAAGAAACTAGAGAGGAGCTTAATACTAAATTCGATTATAAGAACCAATCTGGCGTCCCTATGATGCGTATGATGCTTAATGCAATAGAAGCTACTGGTCATGGTCCAATAAATGATATAGGGACTAGAAAGTTCTTTACCGATATGCTTAGAGAACAATCCAATGAAATGTACAATAGAAACTTATTCGGACAAAAACCTAATATTCCTATTGATATATCTCAAACCGCTTTACCAATAGATGATATTATTGGTTCTGCTATTGAGTACCATAATCTTAATAACCAAGATAAGATGTGGTATGATCAAATGCAAAAGTTAGGAGTTCCTGAGTTCCAAGACGCTTGGTCTAATTTAGATCATATATCTAAAAGAGATCTATCTGAAGTCGCTAGACAAGTTATTAGTTCTAAAGTATCTGGAGCTATTAATAAAGCTAAAGGTGATATGGTTATACAAGAATTTTGGGACGATAATGGTTTATCGTTTGATCCGGCAAGACCTAAAAAACTTGAAGATGGTTCTTATGGTTATATTGGAATTGACGTTAATGGTATCAAAAAGAATATTGACTTAATTGACTTATATAATTTATTAGACAAAAGCGATCGTTCTTATAAGACTATATATGATCCTAGTAGGTTATCAGGTAAAGTTAATAGCCAAGTACAAGTAGCGTTACTCAATATGCAAGAAGTAGCTAGACAATCTTATGGTAGATATGGTGACGACAATCCTTATGCCGCTGGATTAATTACTGAAAAGTTATCTCAAGGTATTAATGGTAAATATAGATTTATGCACGACCACGATGTTAGTATGTGGGCTTCTCAATTAGATGATAAAGATTCATCTCAACCATTTGATGCTGGTAGTCCAATGAGTATTATAGCTAACGTCAATGGAGAATCAAGACAATTGGTAGGTTATGGCATTACTATAATGAATCGATCTGTTGATGTAAAGAATAGCGATAAAATGAAAGCTATTAATAAATTAGAAGCTAGTGGTTATCATGCAGACTTAGCTCCAGATCAAAAAGCTATGATGACTAATGGTCGTAAAATACCTTCATTGATTATGGTAGATTCATTTGGTGGTAAAGATCCCGTTATATACTCAATACCTCTTTCTAGCGTTCAAAATGCTACAAGTGGAGATTGTTATGGCTGGACTAGTAATCGTCAATTAGAACGTCTTAAAAAGGCTTCTAATGGTATTGTAGATGGAATTGTTTCTAGCTTAAAGAATCCTAGAATAGTAGAGAATGATTTCAAAGCTTATCCTGATGCTAAGTATGTAATGGATAGAGAAGGATTTTATCAAGACTATAATTATAAAGCAGATAATACTAAAGGCAATTTACAAGTAAGACAAAAGCTATTAACTTTAGCCGGCGGTTTACCTAATTCAGAGTTTAGACAATATGCCGTTGCAATGTCAAAAGATGCTATTGGAACTGATCTAATTAAACTAATGGCAGATGGTTATAATTCGTATCAAGGTAAGATGAAATACTGGGGAGGTTCGTATGTTGTTACTACTGCAGCTGCTGGATTAATAGCAACTGGAGCAGCTTTAACTGGCAATATACCATTAGCTGGTTTAATGGCTGGTACTGCATTGAAATCTGTTGCTGGGTTTACTAAAAATATATTATGGCGTAAAGTAATTGCCAATAGAGCAACTACTGGTCAATGGGCATTACGTAATTATATACCTGACTTAGATAAAAATAAAGATCTTACTATTTCAGATAGTTTCGCTTCTTATATCTGGAGACCTTTAACTGAGGTATATAAATCATTAGGAGAGGTTAAATCATTATCTGAATCAGATCTATCAATGGCAGCTGGTAAAATAGCTAGATTAACATTTGGAGAGCATTTAACTACTGAAGGTTCTAACTATGGTTTAGATATTCAAACTAAAGACGTATCATTACAAAAGAAGATATATAAAGAGAGACTAGATATATTAGAAAAAACTAATAAAATGATTGAGAATGCAGGTCGTACCGACTTAGATGTTACTAAAGCTCAGTATCTATTAGAAGATTTATTGTCTAGTTCTAAATTCAATAAAGATGTTAAAGGATTAGTATATAAAGACCAATCTGGTTCATTCTCTACAATAGCCGGATTAACTAAAGAGGATATAACAGTTGCTAAAGATGAATTAGGTTCTTGGTTAAGTTCTACTGCATACGCCCAGTTCCTAGCTAATCAAGAAAAGAATAGCGCTATGAACACTACCAAGGTTGGTTTAAAGCATTCTATTAATATGCAGGAACAGCTTAAAAAAGCATTTGGCAATAGAGAGATATTCCAAGATGGGGCTGTTAACCAAACTGCATGGGACGATGTATTGACTATGAATACATTAAGTTATATTAGTCAAAGAACTATTGGTAACTTTGAAAAAATAGGTTCTGCTGCTACTCCATTTGGTAGATGGGCATTAATGTTCTCACAGTTCTTACATGAGAATATATATGATACTACAATTGGTTCGGCTAATAGACGCAAACTATACAGAGCCTTAGAAAATGAAATTAACTTATTGCCTAAAGATGATGTTGCTAGAAAGGTAATGACTAAGTACGGTATCTTGGTAGGTGATAAATTATTCCATACTCCAAAGACTGAGACTAAAGCTATATTAGGTTCATTAACAGGTAATATGTTATTATCCTTAGTTGGCTTAGCTACATTACAGACTATGAATAACAATCTAGGTAAAGATGTAACTGAGATTACTGATGATGCTTTAAAGATGATAGCTGAACCTATGAATCTATCAGGACCGGTACAGAATAATTTAGTACGTGGAGTTGTTGGACTAGGATTTGATCTATTTGCTAATAAGCCTACATCTCAAAGTATTGTTAGTAATGCTTCTTATGGACAACAAGATTTACAATCTACATTAGGATTAGGTGTTGGACAATCTCAAGTATTAAAGCCTGAAGTAGTTATTGGATATGTAGCTTTACGTCATATATTAGAGGAAGCTAGAATAGTTCATAAAGTAACTGATCATAAGCAAATGGAAGCTTTATTAGATAATACAATGATTGAAATGACTAATGAACTTGGCTTAGGTAATATAACTAGAACGTTATTAAAGAAAAAGAAAAAATAATTTGTTAATTGATTGATTTTGTTTATATTTGCAATGTATTAATACACATATAGGAAAGAACATGCGAGAATTTTATGTGAAGTCGTTAGACGAAAAGCGTACAGTTAAGGAAGGAAACTGTTATTTAGGAGTTAATACTCTTGTTATCAATGGAGAGCTTAAATTATTGGTAATAGATGACAAGAAAAATATGTTTCCTTTGAATTACCATAGAGTAGAGTTTTTGGGATTCTTAGCCGAAGGAGATTTAATCTACAAGCCTGAGAATACTATCGTAGCTACTGTTGTTGCTGGTACTACTCCAGAGGATTTGGATAAAGCTATTAATGCTTCTTTATCAACTAAAAAACAAAAGGATATAGTATAATGGCTAAGCCTAAAGGACCAAAGAAACCCGGTTGTTAATATGGTAGATATTATACCACCGGATAGAGAATATATTGCTAAAGTTAATGCCGACCAATTGTCATTAGAACGCTCAGAAGCTAAAGCTAAGGCATTAAAGGATCGTGAAGCAATAGATTCTATGACTGCCAATCTAGAGGCTCAATACAGAGCCTCTATTGAGGTAAAAGAACAACCTAGTATTTGGAGTATAGCTTGGTTTATCATAACTAACTCTCCAAAGTTATTAGTATTAATTTATCAATTCTTAAAGGTTATAACAATGAATGAAGACAAGAAGACTACAGTTATGGCTACTGCTAAAATAGTATGTGGTATCATTGCCTTAGGATTAAGTATATTTCATATTGACTTATCTGCCGGTATGCAAGAAACATTAGTTGGTTTAGCTGGTTCAGGTTATTTAGTATTCTCTTGGTTACAAGGACTATTCACCAATAAAAAGACTGAAGCAAAATAATGGATGAACAATTCCTATTAAGCTTACTAGACAATACTGCGCCTAGGTCCCAATTACAGGATCTAGGCATTTTAAAATTTGCTAAAACTTTCTTTCCTAAAAGATTTGAATACGATTTCGCTGATGTTCATTATGATATGATTATGCTATTGTTCATGTTACTTGATCCTCAATACGAATATCAAACTGAACGTCAAGCATACTTCCTAGTGCATAGAGAAGCCGCTAAGACTACTTTAGGTACATTCTTATTCCCAATGTATCTTATCTATATGAAAGGTCTTAAAATCAATGCTAGGCTCTATAATCGTAGCTGGAAAGGTAGAGGTGATGATGAGAATTATAGACTAGGACAAATAGAGATTAATGAGAATTTTATATTAATAGCTTCTGAAACTGCTAGAGCTTCTGAGAATTTTGTTGTTTCATTAAGAGATGAGATTACTAGACGTTCTGATATGTCTATGATATTTGGAGAGAAAGATCCTAAAGAGATTATCATTGAAGATGAAAGAGAACGTAAGACTGATAATACATGGCGTAAAGCCGCATTCAAGACAGCCGATAATACTGTTGTTATTGGACTAGGAGCTGGACAACAATCACGTGGTACTAATATTGATGGCTCACGTCCTACCTTAGTTATCGTAGACGATATGTATTCACATAAGAATATAACAACTGAGGAGTCACGTGAAAAGATACGTTATTGGTTCGATTCAGAGCTTACAAACTCATTAGATTCACGTAAAGGTAAAATACTATGGTCTGGTACTTTATTGCATCCTGATACGGTTGTAAAGGACTTTGATAAAGAAGACTGGTTCGGTATATCAAGACCGCTTATCAATGTAGAGGAATTAACTGAAGTTATCAAAGGTTGTTCTAATAGTGGTTCATTTGTTATGCCTTCTAAGGAATGGTGCATTAGGAAACAACCTACATTAAAATCATTATCTTGGACTAGCCGGCATGATCTATATTCGATCATGTTACGTTATCGTAAAGCCTTGGATAAAGGTAAACTAAATAACTTCTATCAGGAGTTTATGAATGAATACTTAGCTCCTGAAACTAAAATGATTCATAAAGATTCTTTTCTACCTTGTAAGCTTAATATATTTAAACAGCAAGGTATGCAAATGGTAGAGTTTAAACATGAGAACATTGACTGGTATGGTACTTGCTCTTTGTCAATCGGTTTTGATATTGCTAGTTCTACTTCTAACAATACTGATGATACCGTTATTATGGTTGCTGGTTATGCTAGATGTTATCCTAAGATACAAGGTTTAGACTGGCAATCACAACAATCAACTATGCCTATGGGTAGAGTATTCCCTATCATAGCTCATATTGAAGGTGGTAAGTATTCTATCCATAACTATCAGAATACTAAAGGTCAATTAGAATCAATAGAAGCCTTATGTAGACGCTACGTAATAGACCGTGTTAAGATGGAGGCTAATGGACAACAGGCTTTAATAGAAAGAGAGCTTAGAAGTCATTTACAAGAGAATAATATACATGTTAGTGTTTGGGCTGAGTATACTAGTCAAAACAAAGCTGATCGTATATTGTCAGTAGTATTGCCTGTTATCCAAAAGTATACTAATATCTTATGTGAACCTAGTTCTTTAATTGAAAAACTATACTTTCAAACATTAACAGTTGGTATGAGTGATCATGATGATTATGCAGATGCCTATTCAATTGCAATGAAAGCTTCTAAACCTCCATTAAGAGTATTTGGACTTCAAACACATTTAGATACATCTGTAACGCAAACTAAGACGCGATGGGATCAATTAGTTGATGCGTACGGCAATGATGCCTATTTATATTTATAGGAGCTTAAATGGGACGTAGGTTAGCAAATAGACAACCGGAGAATAAGAACCCTAGACTATTTAATCTTAATCATAGAGATATAGCTATTATTAGTCTAATTGGTAATGGAGTACAATATGATGATGCTATTAATACTTTTTATAAAGATAAACAGGCTATCAATAGAAGGCAGGATTTAAAACGTAATCCAATATTTCTATTTGCCTTAGCCAAGGAGCTTAGAGTGGTTAATGAATTTAAAGATGCCGGCTTAGATGAAACATGGTTAGCTAAACAATTGATGTCATTAGTAGAGGATAAAACAGAGAATCAATCAATGCGTAGCCAAGCTCTTACCATGATCAAAGATACTTTTACTCAACAGAATAAACAAAAAGGCGGTATGATAAGTGGTTTGATGCAACAGCAGCAATCTAGCCAATCATTGCCTGATAGTCAAGGAATGATAAGAAGAATATCTGAGACTACTACAAAGACTATCGAAGATCTTATTTAAACTATTAAAAAAATCCCTATATATCGTATTGATATATAGGGATTAATTGTTTTAAGATTTAAACTGTTTTTGGTACTCTTCTGCTTTACTGAACATACTATCAACAATAGATTCTAGTTTTGCTTTATCTATTGTATTGTTAGATTCTATTAATGTTCCTATCTCTATATATCCATCTAATAGTATATCTAATATTTCCTGTAAATAGATTATCGTATCAGTTATTTTCATATTAACCTCTATTACTTTCTATCGAATCATCCATTGCATTGCATAGTAATTTACAATCAGGACAATATAGTCTTTGAGCGTATTCTAACGAAGCTTTTAATCCTTCATCTGTATCATGCATATTTGATTGACTAACTATTGAGTTAATTCTAGCTTTACATACATGGCACTCTGGTATCTTAGTTGTCCAGTTATTCAATGCTACTATTAATTTACTTTTTGTCATTTTGTTTCTTCTTGTTTAATTATATTATTAATTTGAAGTTCTATTCTATTCAATTCTGTTCTAATATTTGACTCGTTTTCTATTATATCGGGTATTGGTGCTAGATATACTTTCGATTGATTGTTGTTTACAACCCAATAGTCTTTCAAATATATTTTTATATCTGCAATAGAATTAAGTATTATTTGAATATCGTTATTCTTTGTCATTTTATTATTCCTTATTTTGGTTGAGAATCTAATATTTGTTTTACTAAGTGTCTTATATCTTTTAATGCTTTAATACAATTTGCTATGTCGTTGTTACGAAAAGTTACTATTGTATCTGATTTCGCTCTCCATTGAGATTTTAATGTATCTCCAATTGAATAAGCCATATTCTGTATTCCATATAATTCTTTAAGCATAACTATTATTCCTTAAACTAAATAAAAAAAAGCCCTATCTCTAGGGCTAATTAATATTACATTGTTATACATAAATTCTTGATAATAGTCTTTTGATCTTTGCTAACTGAAGCTTTACTCGACATCCAAATAGAATGACCTTCGACTACAATTGGTTCGTTAAAGCTAGTATTAGTATAATCTATTCCTTTAGATTCAAAGAACTTCTTTAACTCTACTGCTGTCAATGTATTGTTAAACGTCTTAAAGCATACGAAATGGACTGTAGGATCATATTTAGATACAATGACTGCTGAAGTATCTACCTTAGATAATATCTGTCCTAATGACATCGTAAGAGCTTCTGGAGTAGTTACTGTTTGTTGTACTGGAATGTTTGTAGGATCGAATGAGTTTGCTGTTGCTGTTGTTTGGTTAGTTGTTTCCATGATAATCTCCACGAGAGAAGAGTAGTATTTGCATCACTCTTAAGCCACTCTGAATATCAATTGTTTTTGGAAAAGAACTAAGGAATCGAACCTTGGGCTCCAATATACGTTAGGAGGAATAGATCCAGCTATTCATGCACTCCTCTCCAAAAACAATTGATTAAAGAGAAACTCTCATAATAAGTTGTATAATTGTTAATCAAAATAAAACGAAAATTAAATATTATCTAATAATAGATAATAATTAAATTAAAGAAGTAATTAAATCATTTGCTTCTTTACCAAATGTCCTAGTTATAAAGTCCGATTGGCTACCATCAATATCTATGTTATAACCAAAATTAGATACTAAGTAATCATCAAACTTAACTATATCAAAGAATATATCTCCTATCATTGTAGACAACATTGGATCCACATACTCTTTTAATGAAGTATGGAAAGTCTTAAGAAACAAAGAAGAAATTGAATTGATTTGATTGAAAGGTATAATGGCAATACTCAATAATAGTTATTAATAATCAATATATAACGAAAATTAAACACAACTTACTATAAGAAGATATATAGTATAAGAGATAATATATTAACTAATATATATAATAGTATAATATATATATAATAATATATAGTAACTAATAATAATAAATAGAGTATAATAAAGAATAGTAATATATAGTATTATATAATATATATATCCTATAATGAATAGATTCAAGTGTAATGCAGAATAAGAAGAATAGAAGTAAAAGCTGACACGTAAGCTTTGTGGAGTGTCTTACGATTTCTTATTGTACGACGAATGCCAATTCGAGTTATTGTGAGCTATTTTAACTTTGTTGAAAATAATTACAATGTGCGCGCTTTAGTGTGCTCTGCGTAGCGACGCACACAGCGCGTAACTATATATAGATATATATACTATATAGTATAATATAGTTACTATAATATATATTAATATATATAGTATAATATATAATAGACTATATAATATAATAACTAATAGTAATATAACTATAAGTATCTACGATAATCTATAGTACTCTATATATAGCAGGACACTATTCAATGACACTCCCCCACCCCCAGTACAACCATAGGGGGAGCCTTGGATTCAATGAGCATATTCATGCGGGGAGATGTACTCCCATACGTTAATGTTAAAATTTTATAATATATTTTTTACTACCTGATATCGTTAATACCGATAGTAGGTTATTACTCTCATACATCATTAATAAATTTTACTATATATTTTTATTTATTATTTTTGTAATTAATAGATTTTCGATTACACTTTCTAAAAAAATATTTTCTAAATTTTTTGGTGTAGAATTTAGGTAATAGGATAAGCAATTAATTTTCGTTATATTTCGATAACAACAATTATCTTTTAAACGAAAATTTATTTATTATATACCGGAGGAGGATATGAAGAAAGTATTGTTTTCTATTTTGGTTATTACAGGTATATTCATGCTTGTATATTTATTATTTATTTTCCTAATATTCTTTTTCACGCTAGTATGGCGTACAGATATATTGAATTGGGAAGTTCCTTTGAAATTGATATATCTACTAATATCTAGTTTGCTAAGCGGTATATCATTAATTGAAGTATATCATTATTAAATTTATTTATTATTAAACGGATTAGTTATGAAAGTTTATATGGTTATAACCCAATCATTCCCTGATATGGTAGCCGGTTCTATCATTAGAGAAGATGGTCTTGTATTAGGAGTACATTTATCTAGCAATTTAGACTATTTGAAAAGAGATTTATCTCGTAAAGTAGAACGTGAAGAATACGAGTTAATAGATTGTTTAGATGGCAATACCCCTGAATTTTTAAAGCACTCTATAATTGTAGAAGGTTAGTTATGAAAGAAAGTAAAGTAGCATCACAGGTTCAGTATGACAAAGCTATTAGAATATTTAATAAGACAACTGAGAACAGGACAATATATCTATGCAGCGATATAATCAAGTCATTTGAACAAGATATAGCTATAGACTACGATACAATCAAAAAGTTTAACGATTTATATGAAGGTAATTTTGACAAACCTAAGACTTTAGAGGAAGTATTCTACAAACATGCTTCAGTATGTTTAGAGGATTTAGATAGTGAAGAATATCCTCCAATGCCTAACGACGCCATGTTGTTTGATGATTTTAGAAAAGCAGTAGAAGAACATGTTAGATTAATTAGAACTAATCTAGAATATTGCAATTCAGTTGTAGAGGTTAAATAATGAAAGGTTATAAGTTCTATTTAGAGTATCCTAGTAATAAGGATAAACGTAAAGGTAAAATAAATGACTTAGGCAATCACAGCGGCAATGTATGCGCTATTATATTGGACACGCGTAGATATGGACAAGTAATGGGACATCCGATAGAGATAACGTACGACGCTATATCGGGATTAACGAATAATCCTAATAGTGAAGTATGTTCCTCTGAAGTATCTCAAAGTTGGTTATCGGGACGTTGTAAAGATATACAAGAAAGGATAGCTAGAATGATTCATCCGGCGTTGTTTAGGAGACTAGATGGAGAGTAAAATCTATAAACTAGAACTAGAGGATACAGAAGGAGTTTATCATGTGATGGGCTTCTTTCCTCATAGTAAAGCAGTCTATTTAGGTAGACGTCAAATGAGAACTCAAGATAATATCGTAGACTATCAATTAACATTAAAGGAAAATAATAATGTCACAGAAAGCATTCAGAATTAAAGAAATCATATTAGAAGATACTCCTGTATCTTATCTTAGGAGCGATGTATTATACACTTTAAACGTCGTAGACGGACTTGACCAATATGGTAATGGAATTGTCGTAATAGTAAAAGAAAACGTCTTAGAATCTATTGAAAAGGCTAAAGAAGCCAAGATAGATATAGTTAGAGAATCGCGTGGATCGCAGGAATTAAGGAAGCAGATAAAGTTAATAGACGAGCTTCAAGAATTCTTAAAAGCATTCAAAGAAGATGAGACTGAATACGAATGTATAGTAGGTTAGTATGGTTAATCAATTATTAATTACAGCCATAATAATACTAAGTATAACTAATATATTAGTTTACGTATTTATGGTAATTACAGATTATAAAATAAGGAACAAAGCAAATGTACACGATGTCAAAAAACGAAATAGCGAACGGAATTCCATTACCTCGCACATTAAACGGATTAAAGAATTTAAACCCAAGCACAGAAAATTCTAGTTATACTAAATCCGAATTAAAAATTCTATTAAAAGATTTTAAGTTATCTCTAGAAAACAAAGGATACGATCTATCTACTGTAGCTAATTTAGAAGAATCTTTTTTAGATAGTCTTAAAACTACAAAAATAGAAAATTCTAAACCTACTTTAGACGAACGTATTCAAGATTGGGTACATAATAAAAGTAATAAAGCTGATCGTCATAATAAAGGTAAACTACAATGGCACCTAGTCAATATGAAGGCATTAGAACCTCTCGTTAAGGTCATGGAGTCGGGTGCAATTAAGTATGGAGAGGATAATTGGATGAAAGGCTTAGAACGCAAGGAAATCCTTAATTCAATGCAACGTCATATGAACGCTTTAAGAGAAGGAGAATTATTTGATAGTGAATCAGGATTACATCATTGTGGTCATATATTAGCGAATGCAATGTTTCTATCGAATTTTAGTAAAGAGGAGTGGGAGTAATGAGTAAATTTTCAGAAAGAATGGGACCATTTATCCCTATGCTAGAGTTTTTATTGTCTGCGTCTAGAAAAAATTATTACAGAAGTCAAATGTTTCAATGGCGTTATAATATTATACAGGATGATTGGGAATGACATATCCACTATTTGAATCGTTATCAATAGTTATATTGTTCTTACTGTGTATAGCGACAATACTTGTATTGATAGTTGGTATAGGCGTACTTATTGGTTTAATAATAAATTGGTGGAGAACAAGATGACATCTCAACAAAAGGGTAAACGTAACGAAAAGAAAACTAAAGATTATTTTGAGAAAATATATGCGTGTAGAGTTGAAAACACCAAATCATCATCGTCATACCGTAGTGTCGATGGTAAAGTCCAGTTTAGGCGTACTAATAATGATTTCTTCGGTCTGTGGGATCATGTATGCATTAGTACAACTTATACTTCTATTCCTATTAATGGTCATATAGGGTTAGATGGTAAACTAGTGCAGTATAATGACGATACCGTTCCTACTCAAGATGTAGATATTGGGAAAGGTTTGACTTTCTACGCTCAGACAAAAAGCAACGAATTACCTAATTACTTTGCTAAAGCGTATCGTCAAGAATTAGTAGACTTTCCAGCTGATATTAAATTATTTATAGTCTGGAAAGATAGAGTTAAGAAACCATTGATTTATTTAATCCATTAGAAACGATTTAAGCATGTTAAACTACATAGACGACACTTACTATGAAAAAGTAATTCAACCTTAACCTTGCGCTTATATGCCCCTATAAAATAGAATTAAAAAGATATAAGCGTTACGATTTGATTACAAGTATGGATTAGGTATTGTTAGCTATCTAGTCCTGTTTATTTTAAAGGAACAAAAATAATGATAGTCAAAGAACTTAAACAATATCTAGATAACGTTGATGAAAATATTGACGTAGTTATTGTTAACGAACATCGTAGTATACGTTATACTTCTCCAATTGACAAAGTAAGAGTAAGAGCATTTAGAGAGGAACCAAAAGCAGGTTATCATGAAATCATACAGTTTGTTATTAGTCCCGACACATCCATAGGTTCAGAAATTAAATCAACTGATATATGGATTAAATTACATTAATAACTATAGGTATCACTATGAAAGAATTACAATTATGTAAGTATAGAAATGAATGGTCTTTGTATGATCCTAATAGTAGAACTTATTGGTTTACTAATGCAAAGTCTACTTATCAAAGAATAAAAAAACTTAAACAAATTATGAAAGAGGATAGAGGTAAATAGTATGACAGAAATGCAAGCACACGTTGTTAATATGCTACAATTACAATCAATATGTTATTGTATCTGTTCATTTGCATTGATTATCATTGCAATAAATTCTTTTAATAAAAAGAAGTAATTAGATTTTTTAAATAAATTTGAGAATAAAAAATGAAAATCGAGACAAGATATATAGACACTATTTTAGGATATTCAGATGCAAGCGAAAATATTCTTTTTATGTACTTCGACAATAGAAATTTTTTAAAATGCTCCCAAGACCTTAAATTTATCGATGTAAAAACTGGTAAAACCTCATATTTTGGAGTAATAGAATGAAAAAGTTAAATCCATTATTCGCGGGTATGCTTCTTATGGCTACATCTGAGGTTTTATCCGAAAAGAAAAAGCGTAAATTTAATTGCAAAATACCAAGAGACCCAAATATTACTCGAATACTTAAACAATTAGAAAGAGGTAAATAATGGCTAATCAAACAATGGAAGTATTAAGCTTTATAGAATTAACACAATTAGCAACAAAAGAAAATTGGGAATTTACAAATAATATTTTTCCTTTGATAAATAACGTTAAAAAAGTAAACAGCTTAGGAATAGAAGTCGACGGCAATGTTAGCGATTTTTACTCCCAAAAATTTAAGCCGGAATTAATTCCGGAATTGTTTGAAGGGTGGGTATTTGAACAGCAATGCTTTATTAATGGTTTTAACGATATTGCTTTTAATAATAAAACTTATTTAATTAGTGTTAGAAATAGATGTTTGTTTTCTCATTACTATCCCCATACTCTTGACGATTTTATAAACGATACTTCTAGAGCCAGTATTAAATTAACTTGGAAAATTAATTTTAAGGAAAATTAAAATGCAAATAGTAATAAAAATTATTGACGGAGAAAATGAATTGTTTACATCAATAAGCGAAGAAACTTACGAACAAATGGCATTAAAAATTGAAAGCCCATTAGATAATATTTATAAAAGTTTAAAAGAATTATTTGGGAAGGACTAAAAATATGAGTTTATCAGTAAAAGAATTAATAAAAGAATTGCAAAAAATTTTAGATTCAAATTCAGACGTACAGGATTACGTAGTATGTATGGACTGCGGCGATTATAATTTATTAGAAGCCGATTGTATCTCGATGTCAAATTCACAACAGACTTTAACAATTAATTCATAAGGTTTAAAATGACACCGCAAGAAATAGAAGAAGTATGGCATAAATATTCAATTAGAATCGGTAGCTACCATGCTAAATTTATTAGAAAGATAGATTTTACCAAAGCCGCCAACGAATTAATACCTAGCGAGATGGATCGGCTTAAAATAGAATTAGCAAATTTGCAAATAGAATTTGAGGATAATGGCTGTAGTTATCAATATTATACGTCTTATAAAAAAGATAAAATCAATAGAATTAAAGAATTAGAGGCGAAAAATGAAAGTTAAAATATGCCATTGTAAGCAGTGCCGATATAGCAAACGTAATAAACGAACTAACGTTAAAAAGCTATTCAAAAGACTAACTAATAAAAAGCGACGCAAAGATACCGATTTAAAAATTTATTCTTTTATGTGGAGTTAAAAATGAAAAAGAAAATACTGCAATTAGTAACAAGAATATCAATAGTTTTATTGTCGGTTTTTATTGTATTTTATACGGCATTCTCTATATTTGAATCGAATATTAATATTTTTGAATGGAGTGGTAATGGTCAGAAATTACTCCCTATAAATATAATTATTTGGACTTATATTTTAGTTTTAAATACATTTAAGGAATTTAAGAATGAAAAATTTTAAATCCTACCTACCCGACAAAAATACAATTGTCGATGTGGTCCAGATGAATTGGCTTAACGGTAAATTGTATTCAATTCATTATTACCATAGAGGTGAATTTATACCAACTGTTAACTTCCAAATCATGCGCCCTACTGGATTGAATGATAAAAATGGAACGCCAATTTATAGTGATTATTTGCTAAAAGATATAAGAAGTGGTATTATATTTCGAGTGTATGATGTCGTTGGAGGGTGCGTTATGAAAGAATCTAAATGGAAAGAAGATATAAAAGATTGGCACGTGGCAGATTATTTAGTTTGTCATTCTTTTTCAGATCCGCAATTAATTGCTTATGCGAGTGAATCGTTTGAAATTATCGGAACTATTTACGAGGTGTAAAATGAAAAAACTTTATAAATCGCAGACGCAAAGGGAAAGGCGAGAGATAATGAGAATAGTTTTATCTTTTAAAAAACCAAAAAATAAAAAAGATAAAAATCGTTACTTTATTTACAAACATCGCATACGGTTTGCAATTAATTACGTAAGGGTAAACAATTATGAAAAATAACGAAAAAGCTTTAAAAATAGCAGTTGCTGAGTGTTGGCATTCTCAAGGAAGCCATGACGGAATAACCAAATATTCCAAAGAAGTCAATAACAAATGGCAGTTTGTAGAGCAGAGTAAAATTATTGAGTTATTTTCTTCTTGTAACGGCTTAATGCCAATAATAGAAAGGATAAATAAAGATAACAGCCAAAATAGTATAGAGATATTCGATTATAGTGTTTACTGCCATTGCGAAAAATTAACAGTTGTTAATGGTTTTAATTACGTAGATACTTTGCTTATCGAAGCCCTCCAAGACGCAATTTTATTTTATCACGATAATCAATCAATGAATTGTTCTAATAACAAATCTTGATTTTCTCTAATAAATCTAAGACATCTCTGGAATAAACAATAATTACAATACTCTTCAGCTTTCTGTCTAGTACGATAATAAGTCTTTGGACTAATATTTAATTTATTGCAAATATCCTCTACAAACAATTTCTCTTTTGATTCAAATGCTAAAAATGAGATAATAGCAGTTCTGACTAATACGTTCTTTTGCCCTTGCTTCGTTTCGGTGGCTAATGCCATTAATTGTTCTATATTCATATTGACTTCTCGTATTACACAAATTTAATGTTTATTAATCGTTTTAACAAGCTCTATAACGTTTTTATTGTTATAAGCATAGATTTGTACCAAATAGTAAAAAGCCCTCTTAAATCACTTTAAAAGGGCTTACGTTTAAACGTTTACGGTACTCATTGCTGCAATAGAACTAGTGCCTCCTATTGCTATACCAACAAATCCTGCAATTGTATCTATTCGCAATACTCCACCTTTACCGTCATTAGCCGCTGTTCCTGCGGATAATACATAATCATAATTAGTTATTGACGGAGTTGGTATGAATTGTGCGTTTGGACTTACCTTTAGTAAGTATATTGGGAACGTCCCTACGTTCTGGAGGAATAACGTATTCCTGCGTCTGTTCGACGTCACTATCAACGTCGGTGTCACTGCTACCGTTATAGGACTGGGCATTGTATACCTCCCTTATATTACGGTAGACGTTGTAGAAAAAGGGCGCAAATGTTGTAAAATCGTACTTGTTTGCAAAGCGTTATTAGCTTCTAAAGCATTTGTCTGCATCAATATAGTATTACTTGTTTTAGCATCATTTAATTGAGCTTGTAAATCAGCAATTCTATTTGATGTAATTAAACCTGTAATATCTTGAGTACTTTGTGCAATAGCTCCTTTTATAGCGCAGCAACATTCAGCCATAGCTTGAGCATTAGCAGTACCCTGTGCAATAATCTGGTTAGTAGAGTTTTGCATTTGCATTGCGTTGCTATTAAAACCTTGCAATGTAGTAGTAGCTAAATTATTAAAACTATTTAATTGTGCTAAAGCATTCTGATTAGCTTGAGCAGTCACGTCTCTACCTAAACCATTAATAGAGTTTAACGTTGTAAAGCTACCTGTTGCAATTGCTGTACTTATACCGGCTTGACCAAGTTGCAAATCGCGTGTAGTGCTGTTAATAGTATTATTAATATTATTGCCACTATTAGCTAATTGCATTGAAACGCCAGAAATAGCTTCAGTAATATCAGAAGCTGACATAGATGCTTGTAAATTAGAGATCTGATTTTGCATTGCAGTTAAAGTTGGATTAATAGCAATTTCACTTGCTAAGCCTGAACGAGCTGCTCCACCATCCATACCGTAACCATTACGACCACCAATACCACCGCCAAAGAGACCTCCACCAAGCAGAGCACCAATTAATATACCGCCCAAACCTCCACCCCCTAAAAAACCATCGTTACCGTTACCGCCTGCTATTAAAGTAGGCATCGTTTGAGTTTGCATTCCTGCTAACATAAATCACCTGTTCATAATTTTAATAAAATTGCATTATTGCAAATGCAAATTATTAATCTTATAAAAGGTACTTTGAGAAATTGGTTGTCAAAGAACGATACTAATTACGTCATTGAACTTTAGACAATATCTCAATCGCCATTTGAGTAGCAGCTATTTTATCTTTTAATGAAATTGCAAAATCATGTAATTCTTTATATCTTAAACGTATTTCTTGTTTAGTAAACTCACGTCCCATTTTACGTTCTTGATTATAGATTTGTATTTTTAATTGCTCATTCATTTCTGGATTACGATGTTGTTTAGATTCTCCATGTTTAATATACCATGTATCTAATTCGCATAATAATCCTTCCTGATAATCGTTGCTTAATAATATATTTAATCTTTCCTTTAAGGTAGCAATTGGAAATGCCATAATACTATTAGCGATTATATCTTCTTTTCTAGGATATAGCAAACTAGGTGGAGGTTGCAAACTTTCTAAGGTAGGTATGTTATCGAATTGTGATACAGGCGGTTCACCCGCCTGCTCCATCACATTAATATTTGTGTTCATCTATTTACCTGACATAATTCTATAAATGGTTTTATTAGCCAACCTATGCTACGTTTTTTGTTAGCATACTATTTTTCCAAGCTAATACTTTTAACTTTTTATCGTGTCGTTCATTTTCTTCATCTATTAATTGTCTAAGACCTTCTGGAGTTTCAGCTAATAACTTTTTAGCTTTTTTAGCGGCTTTCTTTTCAGCTTTACGTACTATTTTAGCTTTTACGTATTTCATTAATTCATCGAATAATGCTTCTGTTGTGTCCCAACCATTAACAAGGCATTCTTCTGGATTACAATAAGCATCCGTGAAATGTTCTTTACTTAATAGTAAGCGTTCTTCTGAAGTATCAAGATCAATAAAATCATTATGATCTAATTGACTAAGAATTTGTTCGAACTCTGCTTTTGATAATGGATAAATTTTGCAATCCTCATCGTACATCTCGTAATCGTGAGATGGCAACATAACTGATTTAACAGCTACGATATGGCGATTGCAAATGATACCCTTTTCGGTAGCTGATTCCCAAATGATTTTACTCATTTTTATATATTCCTTAAATAATTTATAAGCAAATTAAAATATTCTATTTACCACTATTCGGGTAAATACGAGAAAATTATGACATAGATTATAAGACTAAGGATTTTAATTTTCGTTATATTTTACGTAAATTTATATTTTCACTTAATACTTAAACGAGGTTTATTATGCCTGAAAACAGAACTTGTTTTTGCGATCCAGACGTATTTGAAGACGACGATTGTAAATGTCTTTGCGAACAATATATCGAATGCTCGGAGGCGATAAATGAACAATCTAGCGAATAGAGACGATACTAATTTGTTCTTTGAGGAACATGCTCAAGATCTAATCAAAAAGAGATTCGATGATGCTAAGAAAACTAATATTGACAATCGTTTCGAGAAAACTAACGAAGCATCAATTAAGATTAGAGAGGGCAAAGGAGGGCAACGTTGGCGTTATATATCACGTATTGATGCTTTACAGTGGTTGGATAAACACTTCCCTCTATGGTCTTGGAATACCGATCCAAACTCATTTAGAGAATATGCCGGCTATGTACAATGCGTTGGTACGTTAGAAGTCAAAACAGAACAGTTAGTAACTAGATCTATTACTACTTATGGATCTGTAGAGATTAGAATAAATAGCACTACTGGACAACCGGTAATGATGACTTATGCAAAGAATTGCGACACAGATGCTCTTAAAAGAGCTGTATTCACTCTAGGAGGCTTCTCTGATATATATAGCGATATAGACGATGAAACCGACTTTGAAATGCCTACAAGCAACGATATAATGTGGTACTTCGATAAAGTAATACCACTAGTCCGTAATGATATGGACGGACGCAAACTAGCTGATAAATTTATGAAATTCTTAGCTGGTACAATTACAAAAGAAATTATTGTAGAGAAATTAGGAATTAGAGGATGACAAAATATAAAATAAAATCTACAATAAATAATGATGGTGTCATTGGATATAAAATTTACGAACGAGTTTTCTTTGTATTTTGGAAATGCATCAATCCTAATAAATATATCAAAGAAATGAACATTTGGTTCACAGCTACTTATTCCAAAGAACAAGCATTATCTATTGTAAAAGAATTGGAGGATAAAATATAATGCCAACACTAAAAGTATTACTTGATGAAGCTGATCATCATCAATTCTATATTGCTACTTATTATATAGAATCATCTGCAGAGGTAGAATATTTAAATCAAGATTTATCTTATTATAATCTTAGATTAATTAAAGAAAATGTATCTAATGATCATTCTAAAGAATATCAATTACAATCAGTTATAGATAATAATAATTTTAGCTTAGTATTAGCTAATGAATTATTATACGCGCAACAACATCCAATAAAATTTATGTTTAAACAATTATTTAAAAAGGCTTAATGTTATGAGTAACTCACCTTATGGCTGGACTGCTCCAGTAAGAGATTCTTTCGTATTATCAGAAAACGATTTACAAACTGGAGAGATCGTTAACGTATTAATTTTAGGTATGGACTTTCCTGTTACATTCAAAAAAGACGTAGATCCCTCTCAATTAAGTTTTAAGGAACACGGAATATCTTTACAGTTAGCTATTACATTACGAGATAGATTGCAAAATCAGAACAATCCGGGTACTCCTTATCCTCCGGTAGAAAAATGTTTCTTAAAGGACGATAACGGTAATCCAATTGAACCTAAGTTCACAGTCTTTACAACATTCAATGCTTATCCTCCAAGACTTGTAGCTAGTAAATATAAGATACCTGCTAGAGGTGGTCAGGAAACTCCTATTGTACGTATAGATGGTTCTATAGTGCCTACTATATCAGAACTACTACCTAATGCTTTTGAGGAAAAAGATAAAGAAACTGGTAAATTAGCGTCCGATATATTCGGAGAGGATATTGCAAAATATTCTTATTTACTAGCTAGAGAAAATAAACGTCGTAAAGATTGGGATAATATTTTTGCTATGTGGGAACATCTTGACAATGACCAATGTTGTAGTGCGTTAATGAATACTTTATCAAGACAATTACTACTTTGTAAATATAACGAAGGAACTAAGAAATTTGAGTTCGTTGACCCTAAAGTTGGCATGTTGTTTAGATCAAGAATTAAACGTAATGACAAAACTCCTAAATATTTTGAATTACAGTCTAACGCTTGGAATAGTCAAGCTAAACGATTTGAAATATACTCCTCCTTAGATACTACAAAAGAGGTTGCTCCTGAATATGCTGCAACTGCTATCAAATTACTTCAATTGAGAGATACTAATATTGCCGCTCGTATGGCAAGTAAAACAATAACTGAAGCTTATTCCACTCCAGAAGGCGATAAATTCTAATGAATCCAGATTATCTTAGTATGTTTATAGTCGCTTATGTATTGCATAATCGCAGAGAACTACAAGAGATAGATGTGGAGTTATTAACTCATCAAGGCTTAAAGAATATATTAACTAAAGCTAAAAGCCTAACAATTAAGTCGGACGAAATAACCAGAGGATTGCTCGTATCTGTTATTAGTCCGACGGATATTGCTACAATGGAAAGAGTTTATAATCTTTGGGAAAAAGATCTATCTAAACGCGATATAGAGACTATAAAATCAGAATTACATGAAATCAAATTACAATTAAAAGAACATCATAAAAAGAAGGCTTTTGTTGATTACTTACGACATTTGGCTGATTTAGCGGAACAGGGAGAATTACATAAAGTTAATAGAGAACTAAATGTATTGCATTATTCCAATACTACTGAAGTTGATTTAACTGTTAATTACATGGTTGATTCTATACGCGATACGAATGGATTTAAGACCGGTATATACGATATTGATACAAGTATGGGCGGACTGCATAAAGGCAATATCATGGGTATCTTTGGAGACACAGGCAGTATGAAAACAATGGCTTCCTTTTGGATGATGATTAAAATATTAGAAACAAACCCTACGTTCATAGCTGTCTACTTTGAAAAGGAAATGCCTATTAAAGATTTAGCTCGTAGATTAGTTTCATACTGTATGGGAGTAGATACTCATGCTATTATGCAATTAGAAACCGATGAAGATAAATCTATATTCGGAGATCAAATATTAGAGTTCTTCCATGAGAATAAATCTAAGCATGATCTTATGAAACGCTTCCATTTAGTACCAAGAAATATGTTTAGTACGTCCGCTGATATGGTAGAATACGTTAAATATTACAAAGCTGATATTTGGTGTTTGGATTTTATGACTATGCTATTTGAGAGCAATGAAGGTCTAAATGAAAATACATTTATCATTAAAGAGATGGGTATATTAAAAGATCTAGTTGATAGAACTAACACGTTAGGTATTATATTAGGTCAATTAAAACAAGATACTGTTGAAATGCGTAATAATAAGATTCCTAAAATGAGCGATATGGAATGGGGTAAACAATTGAAACAATATGCGGCTTATATGTTTGCAACTTTCTATCCTTCTAATTATTATGATAGAGCAGTACCTGATGAATTTTTCTATTTAATTGGGACTAAAACTCGTAATGGTAAAAAGATGACAATACCATTAGAAGCTAAACCCGGATTATGTAGATTTGAAGAGGCTGAATTTAACACACGTAAACCAATGTTAGATTGGTTATCAAGTTATAAATCAAATAATGGAATAAAACAATGACAAACGAACAATTACAGATTATTCGATCTATTCTCAAACAATTAGAGATTAAAGAAAATGACTCCGATAGAATTAAAAATTTAATCGGAGATAAATGTTGGTCTTTTAATAAATTTAATACTAGAACAGCTTTATCCGATATTGGGTATTTACTTAATGCTGAGCGTCAAGATAAACTTGTTAATTCCATATTAATTCTTTTAGAAGAACAACAAATCGAGAACGATTTATATGTATCTCAATATAGTCCATTAATGTTAGCGATGGAGGTAGATCAAGTAGAATCTTCTAAATTTGATTCGTATGGAGTACCAAAACAATGACAAGAAAAGAATTAAAAGACATGGTATGGATAATCATACAAAATAGATATAGCGGACAACTTTCAGTAGAAGAATCAGTTAGAATAGTTGCAGAACGTCATACTCCTAATTTTAATAGAGAACTTTGGGAAAAAGAACTGGCTAAACAAACTGAGGAGTATTAAATGTTAGAGGAAATAGAACGACTTATTAAATTAGAAATTCGAGAGAATCAAGTTATAAATGAATTTAATAATCAATTTGAACAATTCTTAAAGGAGAATCGCAATGAAAAAGTACCAAGCTAAAAGATTTATTGAAGCTATCCAATATTTAGGAGACGAAAAAACTTATAATGAATTACTCGAAAATAAAGTTCCGATAATGGATAGAGAACACTGTATTGCCGTTGATACAATGTATGGATCAATAGTAACTCTTAGTAAAGGCGACTACGTATTAAAGCATCCTAACGATGGTTATACTGTATGCGATGCAGAAACTTTTGATCAGTATTACGAAGAGGTTAAGCAATGAAAATAATTAATGATATGAACTTCCCTGAACCGTTTATGAAGGCTATTGAGAATGATGACTATGATATGTTAGACGCTACTAAAGTTAGTGTTACTACGTTGATTGATTCGCCTTATATATGGCATTTAAAGAATAAACATAAAGACGAAATTACTGTCAAAGCGTCTCAAAAAGTACGTACTTTATTTGGTTCGTCAGTTCATTACATGCTAGAGAGAGTTGGTTCGTCATGCGTTAACGAGTTACGATTAGAACAAGAATTTAACGGTATGACTATAAGCGGCAAATTAGATTTGTGGGACCCTAAAGATCATACTTTATGGGATTACAAGACTGCCGGCGTTGATACCTATTGTTATAATAAAGACGGTAAACAAGAGTGGATTCAACAATTGAATATTAATAAATGGTTAATGGATTCAAAAGGTATACCAGTAACTTCATTAAAAGTATTAGTATTCTTTATTGATTGGAAAGCTAGTAAACTATATGAATCTAATTATCCACCGGCTCCAATTATTGTATTAGATGTTCCAATTTGGGATTGGAATTATCTAACTAAATTTTTACGATTACGTACTGAAGCACATAAAGCAACTAGAAATGGTATTCTAACTCCTTGCGACGATAGAGAGCGTTGGCAAAAGAAACCTAAATTCGCATGTAATAAACCCGGAGCGACTAGAGCTACTAGAGTATTCGATACTCAAAATGAAGCTTTGTTATTCTGTCAAGCTAATCCGGCGAATGAAGTAACTTATCGTCAAGGTTCGTATACTAGATGCGAAGGTTATTGTGATCTTAAACCATTCTGTTCTTATTACGCTTCAGAAGGTTCTACTATTAGTTTAGAGCAATCTGTTGCTAAAGTTGAGAGTACATTTACTCATGTTGTTGAAGTACCTTTTGAAATAGTAGAATCGTTTCCACCTTCAGAAGATTATATAGACTTATCTAAAATGGAAACGAAAACAAATAATATAATTGATTTATTTTAAGGAATAATATGTCTGAAGAAATTAGAGATGGATATACTGAAGTATTGCTTGTAAAGTATAACGAAGAAACAAAAACTATGATATTTGATGTTAATTTGCCTAATATTGAAACATCTTATCAAGTAATAAAAATAATGTTTAAAACTATGCTAGAAAATGGAATATCAGATCAAGCTATATTTGCTAGACTTGTAACTGATTTCCCCGCTAATGGAGTACAAAATGGATAAAGAAATATTAGAAGAACTTTCTGATATACATAGAAATCTAACTCTTACGTTACTTCAAGAAAATACTGAGAGCGAAAAGGATTTAATATTAATCTCTAAACTTGAAGAAGAATTAAGTTTTCTTAATACCATTCTTGGAATGGCTTTACAAATTTATAATTTACACGTTGGGAAATACGATGAACAAAATTCACAATATAACGATTCACAATCTTAAATCAGTATCTGATTATAATGCTACATTCAATGGTTGTTCTGTAATCGTAACAGCTGGGAACAACAAAGGTAAATCTACCTTATTAAAGACGTTCCCAGACCGTTTAAGAGGCGAAAAGCCTGAATTGATAGTAAGGGAAGGAGAGAACAATGGAATCGCTACAATGGAGCTTACAACCGGAGAAAAGTTTATTTGGAACTTCTCTAAAGATGGTAAAGAACAATTGAAATTTATTACTCGTGAAGGTATTAAAACTAATTGTACTAAAGAGATTAGAGATAGATTCTTTCCTCCATTATTTGATATTGACGACTTCCTTAATTCAACTCCTAAAGATCAAATATTAATGTTGCAGAAATTAGTCAAAGTAGATTTTACTGCTATTGATGAACGTTATAAAATTGCTTATGCTGATAGAACTTATCGTAATAGACAATTTGAGGAATCTAAATCTAAACAATTACCATTCGATAGCGCATTACCTGAAATTGAAACTGACTATACTGATCTTATCAAAGAAGTAGGTAATATTGATTCTCATAATAAACTACATGAATCTAAAACTACACAGTATGAAAGTATCATTGCTTCTAGAGATGAGTATTTAAAACAAGCTAATGAATTATTAGAACGCGCTAAATTATTAGAAATACAAATGGCTCAACTACAGGACTGGTTTATGGATTCAGAGAATTCACCTAAAAATGACGATGGAGAATTAAGTTCTAAAATAGCTAATATTAGTTTAGATAACGAGAAAATACGTAACAACAATATAGCTCGCCGGCAAGTAGACGAATTAAAGCAATTAGAAATTACTGCTTATAATGCTGATAATACTGTTAAGTCTATTGAGAAAGAACGCAAAGATTTATTATCTCAAGCTAAATTGCCTGAAGGATTTGAGATCTCTTTAAATGGCATTCTAGTCGATAATTTGCCTTTAAACAAGAAACAGTTATCAACTAGTAAGTTATATATTAGTGCGCTTAAATTAGCCGCATTGCAGTTAGGAGAGGTTAAGACTTTACATTTTGACGCTAGTCCTTTAGATAAGAATTCATTACATGATATTATAAATTGGGCTAATCAAAACGACTTGCAATTACTTATTGAGAAACCTGATTTTAATAATGGAGAGATCGAATATCATATAATCGATAATTCCGTTATGGATAGTTTAGATACTGTCGTACCAACTATTAATCAACCAGTAGTAGATTTAATCTAGGAGTATATATGATTATAACCGATACGTTAATTTCTTGGTTGCTTATTCTAACATTTTTTATTATTGGATATAGTATATTTGTATACGGTAAACTTTTAGACTTAGAATGCCAAATACTTAGATTACGTAGACAAATATTAGAAGATTCTTTAAATAAATAACTAAAGGAACTTATATGCAAAATGGTTTGCATGCTCAAGATGATTATTTATCACTATCAAAACGTCTTCCTCCTAAATACTGGAACGAAGACGTTTTGGGTAGTATAATAAATAATCTTAGAGTACATTTAATAACGACTGTTCAAAAATGGCAGGTATCATACTGGAACAATCGTTGCTGGAGTAGAATTGATCAATTTGATGGAAAGGAATTAGCTGTTGATTTTGCAGGTAATTTCCAAATTAACGATTATCAATTCACATTTCACAAATTACCTAAAAAGAGAAGGGTATGAACGTATATCAAGATATAGATAAATTCAAAAAACCATTTGATGAATTTATAACTAAACTTAGAGAGACTAATGATAGTAGTTATGATTTTAGAAAAGATGAAACTAAACTACAATTAGTTATGTTAGTAGGAGAACAGTTAGGAAGCGAATGTCTTGATGATATGTACAATATTTACGAACATGGTATTGGTGGAGGTTATCATGGATTTATATATTATACTGAGACTAGCGACTTCTTCGATAATAATCAAGAGTTAATCGTAGACTACTTAACTGATTTAGCGCAAGATTGTTATGGTAAAGACGAAACAATGTTTACTGTGTTTGGTAAAGAATCTTTAACAATGGCACACTTTAAAAATAATTGTGCTTGGGCTATTGGAGAAGAAATATCACGTTATATATGCGATATGGATTCAGATGACTTTGAAGAACTATTAGCAAATTATGATATTGCTACTCCAGAAGACGATGTAGAAGAAGAAATTGATGATTCTGATGAACGTGACGAACAGGAGCGTCAATGGCGTACTGATAGAAAAGAAGATGATGAACGTGACGAATATAAGTTACAGTCTGATTACAAGTAAAGTTTTTCTGTAATAAAATAATTAATTAACATATTCGTTAATCAATCCATAATAAGTTGTTTCCTCTACCTGTATGTCATGCTGAGATATACAGGTTTTTTATTTATATATAGGAGTTCGTATGGAACCGTTAAGTCCTAGACTGATAAAATCAATATTTAAATATGCTTGTAGTACAGCATTAATAAATAATTTCAAATTAAATGTTTTTACTTTTGAAGACTATTGTGTAGCAATGGAATATATACATATTACTAAAGATATAAATACTAAAAAAGATAAAGAAATTAGATCTGAGATATTGCAACTGTTTAAAACAAATGGTATAGTACCAAAACATAGTAATTTATTTTATTCTAAGAAAAAGAAAATTAGACGTAAACTAAATGATTATTTCTTTATTGATTTTATTATATTCATAGAAATATTGGAAGAACTAAATATTCCAAAAAAATCAAAAAAACTCAAACAGAAAGAAGCATATGATAATTTACAAACTGTTTTCGATAAAGAAACTATTATTAAACCCGGAAGATCTAAAGATGTTTATATCCATTAGTCAAACCCTATCCTTAAAAGATAGGGTTTTTTTTATAAGTTTATAAAAGTATTTGCTTTATAAACTATTTTTTATTTATATTTGCAATCAACGAAATTGTCAGAATATGACAAAATACAGGAGTTTCTAAATTGGCTAAAAGTAATGACAAAGTAAAGACTTATAATGCTTGGACTAATAGAGCTTCTAGCGCATCTTCAATTGCTTTTAGATATAAAAAGCAATGTGAGGAATTTTACTATTCTGACGTAAATGATACTAAAACTCAATTTACTGAAAATCAACAAGATAAGATTATTAATACTTATAACATTCCAATAAGTACAAAAATATCTTATGCTATTATAGAACAATTACTTTCCTTCCTGACCGGTTCAAAACCATTTCCTAGATTAATAGCTGGAGATGACAGCGTATCAGACTTCATAGAATCTTTATCAAAAGGTTATCATGGAGTGTGGTATGAATCACGTGCCGATAGAGAGCTTAAAAACGCTCTTAGAGACGCTTTAAATACTGGAGATGGATTCTTACAGGTTAGAGAGAATAACTTCTATAACGAGACCGCATTCAATGTTATGATTGAACATAAACCATGGAAACATTGGTTCATTGATCCTGATTCTCGTAAGTGTGATTTTAGCGATGCAGAGTTTATTATATTCGCTGATATGATACCAGCCAAAAAAGCTGAAAATGAATATGGCATAACAATAGATAAAGAGACTTTAAAGTCAATGCCTGACGGTATTAATGCCTTAGTAGGTGTTAATATGTCAATACCTGATTATACTTCTTCTTGGGGTTCTGAGGACGTTAAAGTTAAATATGTGCTGTTACGTAAGATTTGGTTTAAAGAAGAAATTAATGTTTATATGTCAGATGATGGTTTTGTATCAACTCAACGTCCTATCCCAATTGATATACCTAATGAAACTAAACAGCAATTATTATCAGAGATACAAAATAATCAAAGTCAAATAGCCCAAGGTTCTCAAACTCAAACTCAAGGTATGCAGTTAGCTGAGAATACTGATCCTTTGATTCAAGCAGATACTGATACTCAATTCCAAGAGCAGGTTTCACAGCAAATGGATAATCAAAAAGGTCTTGGACAAACAGATCAAGTATTAGCTCAATTGCAAAATGAGAATCAAGTTAAAATGAAAGAAGCTTCTCAAATGCCTGATCTAATACCCGGATTTGAATTTACATCTGATTCCGACGGTACTAAAAGACAAATACAATCATTTACCAAAATTAGACGCAAAAGAATTAAATGCGCTATTATGGTAGGTGATAAGATATTAGAAGAAGATTACTTACCAATAGAACGTTATCCAATAGTTCACTTTACATTCTCACATAATGGTTCTCCAAATAAGACTTATGGTATAATTCATTATATCATGGACTTGGTTAAAGCTATGAATAAGTTTTGGGCATTGCTAATATATGACATGCAATCAAATGGTATGCGTAAAGTATTGGCTCCTAGAACTTCTATTGTGCAAGTTAAGCAATTTGAACAATCATGGAGTACACCGGGTTCATTAAACTTATATGAACCTGATCCTTCATTACCAAACAACGGACAACCTATTGTCGTAGATCCGTCACCTATGAATCAAAATATATCTTATATTCTACAAGCGTTCTTACAGTTAGTAGAGTACATAACAGGTATTAATTCTATTATGCAGGGCGATGCCGCCGGCGCACCTCAAACAATGGGCGGTATACAGTCCTTACAGTCATTTGGTACTCAAAGGGTAAAGATGTTCGCTAGAGATATTGAAACGGCTCTAGAGGACTTATCGGTGGCTACAATTGGATTTCTACAAGCTTATGCTCCTAGAGATAAATGGATTCAATACTTTGATGCAGAGGATAAACCACAATCAGTTCAATTTCTAGATATGCCAGATGACTTATCATTCAAAGTAAGAGTAGATATTGTTAATTCAATGCCTACATATAAACAAATGTTCGCTCAATTACTAGGCTCTATATCAGGTCAAACTAAGAATCCTTATGTAGCAGATGCTTTAACTAAAACAATGCTTAAATTAATAGATGCTCCAGAATCAAGACAATTAGCTGAAGATATTGACACAATCAAAATGATGGAAGGACAGATACAAAGTAAGGATAAAGAGACCAAGGATTTGCAAAATAGAATCAACATGCTAGAGAACAATTTATATCAAGCTGAATTAGCTAATAGAATTGATACAGCTTCTTTAAAGGCTGAAGGCGATATTAAAGCTGTTAAAGCTAAACAACAAGCTGAAGCATTAGGGACTGCTGGCGCACCTCACATGAGCGAGATAGAAGCATTAAAACCTAATACTGAACAATTAGCAAATACTTTTTCACAAATTCCGGTACAAGAATAATGGATTTAACTAGCGAAATAGAAGCCGTAAACGCCTTCTGGGGAGACAATACTCAATCAGTCGATGAAAGTATCCAAGAAGATATTACAACAGCTACTACGCCTTTAGAAAGCGAAACAGATACATCTGAAGAAGTTGTTGATAATAATATAGAATCTGAAGTGATAGAAGAAGATTATCCTTCTTTTATTCCTGATGAATATAAGCCTAAGACTTTTAAAGATGAAAAAGAGGAAGTTGAATTCTATCGTCAAAACTATCGTAAAGCTCTTAATCATTACAAGTCAGAAGAATTTAGCAAGACGTTAAAAGAGCAATATAAAGATTCTCTATTAAAAGAAGAAGAGGATTACGAAACGTTAAAAAAGATCCATACTTCATTTAAAGATGATCCTGAATTAATGTTTAAATTGTACTATCCAGAGAATTTAGCTAAACGCGGTATTGATGTCCAATTTTCTCCAGAAGAACAAAATAAAGTAATTAATAGAGTTCTATCAGATTCATTTGGTTCTAACTATAAAGATAAGTATGATCCAAATGAAGCATTAGACGATCCTAGTTCAATGTCTGCTAAGATGCTAGATAAACAACGTGAAGTTAAACAAGCATTACAAGAAGCTCAAACTAAAGCTGAAGCTAGTATACCTGATCCTAAAGCGTTAGAAAAGACTATTGTAGAACAACGACAAAAATACTTTAAAAATATTCCTGAAGATGAATTTAACTCATTTATAAAAGAAGTAGAGACATGGCAACCAACACTGCTAGACATCCACCGTGCTAAAAACTTTGATACATACGCTGAACAAGCCTATCAATTAGGTTTAGTTAAAGGTAGAGAAGCCAACGCTCAAGAATTTAAAAAGGCTGGCAAAACGATCAAACCAAGTAGTCCTGAAGTTAAACCAGAGGAAAAGAGAATGGATAATTATTTCCATGCTTTTTCAAACAGTAACAACGGATTACCAGATTTTAATTATTAATTAAGTTAAAAGGAAAACAAATGGAAGTTCCTCAAGTCAGAGTAGAAGGCGATATATGGTCAGGGTTTTCTGCTACCGGTACCATACCGGAAAGATTTACTTCTCGTGGTCTAGATAGATTAGGCGAGTTAGCCTTTATTACAAAAGGTACTAACAAGTTTATGTTTTCAGTCCATACACGTTTTGGTAAAGCTAAAAGCGTACCTAATCGTGAACACATGGTTACTGAATTGGCAGAACTAGATCGTAGATTTTTTGTAACCGGTACATCAGATTCTGTTAATGGTAGAATCCATAATAGAATACCAATATCCAATTTACAAGCCGCTCAGTTGCAGTTAAATGATATGCTTATCAATACTAAGCTATATGCTTACGTAAAAGGCGTACCTACCGGAGCTACGCAAATGTCACAAACATCTGTTAATAGCAATGGTACGTACAATTCAAATCCAGTCAATATCGGACCAGCGTTAGGCTATACAACAGGTTATATGCCAACATCAGTAGCGTTCTCTCGTTTATGGGGTAAAGGAGCTAGCAATGAATATTTCGTTGACTACGAACCAATGAAAGTAGTTCATATCTCTGAGCCAAATGCTATTAGTAGTGGAATAAGTTATATCGTTGTTAATAGATGCTATACCGGACCTCACTCTAGAGATATGGGTGGTTCAATGATACCAACAGATATTATCGATACTTCTATTACAGCAGATTTAACTAACGGCGTAATCAAAGAAGGCGATATGTTGTTACGTATGCTACCTGTATTTAAAGAGGGTACTGGTGCACCTAATGGATTACACAAAAATCCAGTTATCGATAATAACTTTACTCAAGAGTTTAAGTACGCAGTTGAGAAAACAGCTGAATCTGATATTAACAAAAACTTGTTAAGTAAAACTCCTTTCGAGATCAATAAGATGCTTACAACTAGACGTATGAATATGGATATTGAAAGAACATATCTATTCGGACGTAAAGGTAAGTCGATGGATCAAAACGGTAAAGTTGAGTATTTGATGGGTGGAGTAGTAGAATCTATTATCAAAGATGATGCTCACATTATCGAATACAAACAACCTGCTTTAACATACCAAGGTTTATTAGATTTAGGACGTCCTATCTTTGAGTTAGGCGGTTCTCAAGAGCGTGATATGTTTGTAGGTTATTCTCTATATACTGAGTTGAAAAAAGCATTCTATGCTTCCGGTTATTTGAGAACTGATGCTTCTGCTTCTGCTAACTTTGATATTGAGATTGAATCTATTATTACCGCCGGCGGTAAGTTAAACATTATTCCTCTATCGACAATGGAAGAGGCCGGTTGGGGTATGAGAGCTTTATGCTTAGATATGTCAGTACCTGCTTTTACTCCTGTTACACATGACGGTTGGGATATGCGTTATGAACCTGATATTCAAGAGAAAGGTACTAATATGAAAAAAGATCAAATTATCGGTATCAAAGGTTTGGAACGTAAATACTTAGAATATCAATCTATCGTTAATTTTGATTTATAGGAGTTATAAATGAAAAAACTTATCTTATTGGTTATAGCATTATTGTCATTTACAGTAATCTCTCAAGCTCAATATACAAGTCCTAAATTACTAGAAGAAATTGGTAGATATAGTTTCGGTAAAATGGACACAGTTTCAACTACTTATACTATCACTTCAGACGCCTTTGGATTAGATGTAAAAGATTCTATTGCCTTTGCAGTTGAGTATCAAATTATAGATTCGACTACTCGTACAATTTGGGAAATTGATTCTATTATGGTTAATATCTCTGATACATTGAAATTTGCTCCATTACCATTTAGCGCAGTTAGACGAGCTTCTACATATACGACTATAGCTAATTTAACTACTGGATGGGTAGCTGGAGTATCACCTGAAGGATGTCATGTTACTAAAGGTATGACAATGAATTATGGATACTTGAAAGGAGGTTGCCAGATTGTTATAGTTCCTAAATCTGGTAAATTCCCTGTTAAATGGCGTAATAGAACGTTGAGAGTAATTTTATATAAAATATCACGATAGGAGATAAAATGTTAGGAGAAGTATTTCAATTAAGAAATTATGAAAGAACTTGGGGTGAAGGTCCCGGCGACAAATTAATATTTGTACGCGAAGTAACCTTAGTTGCTGGAACTGCTTCAATTGATATGAGTATGACACTTCGTAAAGGAGCAACAGTTGATTATATATTAGCTAAACAAGTTACTATAGATAAAACTGCTGGTACAATAGCAATTAGTAATGTAGCAATTACAGATACAGCTACTGTTAAAGTTCTTATAATTGCTAATGCGGCGGATTTAGCATGATAACAAGACTAGATGCACACTTAAGTCTAGCCAACTCATTAGGGGACTCCGTAAGGAGTCCTTTATTGAGTGAGGTTGATATTCCTAATGGAGCCAGATATTCTACAAAGGAAAGAGATAGTTATTTGTATAGAGCTATGTTAGCTACACTTGACGAAGTTCTAGCGGCAGTACAATCATTAGAACGTAAAGACGCTAATATAGCTTTGTCCAGACTTATACCTTCTCATATCACTACGACTGGAGCCACATACAGTAAAGTTGATCGTAAGGTTGATTTGCCTAGCGATGTTAAAATAGCTTGGATATTACAAGTATCTGCTGAATCTAATTTTACTAATGCTAATAGCGATAATAAAATACCTATTCATATAATTAGTGATCCTTCTAAAGTTGCTAATGCTAGATTGTCTTTACGTCCAGATGCTTATGGTTATTACTATCAGTTCTCGCAGAAAATAGATATATCAGATGAACATTTGGAAATTAAGGATGGTGGTATAGTAGAAGTTAGATATATACCTTATCCGGCTAATCCAGCTAAACAAGCTTTAGATGCTATTGCAGGTAATGAGAAACCTTGGTTAGTTGAAATACAATTTGAGAATAGATACTTCCCTAGAGTATTACAATTAGCTTCTATGTATGCTTGGCAGGATTCAGAGGATTTAGAGAATGCTCAATTAATGGGACAAACAATTAAACCTATCGGAGTAAATAACAATGCCAATAGCCAGCGTTAATCAGAATAATACTATTCAACCATTATCTAAAGTTTGGACACATCAAAGACTTGTATCTGAAGCTATGGTTATTACTGGAACAGCTGATCATGAATACGTCCACATGGATCATGTAAGAGCGCACGCTAACTTAGCTATATCTAATATAGCTGATATGCTAAATACTAATTCTTATCCATGGTACGGTGTTACATTTAAAGCTACATTTGAGAACCAATTGCATTCATCTGGATTAGAGTATGTTGATTTAACTTCTACTACCGTTGGTATAGATTCGATTACTAGAGTTAGTATTGTAAAGGCATTAGATACTACAGGTAATCCAATATCATTTGCCGGCAATGTTATTAAAAAAGATATATCTGAATTAACTCAATTAGACACTTATCATAATAGCGGTTGGAGACACTCAGTTGCTTGGACACATCATGGAGACGATTTAGTATTCTTTGTAGGTCCTAGTATAACAACAACTAATCGTGCTACATTACTAGCTCCATTCTATACTAGCAATATGTACAGAGCAGATTATCAGATTGTAGGTACTGATCCTTATATTAGTATCTGGGCATATAGACAACCTCAATTAGACAATGGCTTACCACCATTAGCAGTTGGTACTGGATTTACTATGTTTGTAGATCTACCTGATAAGTTTATGAGATTGTGTTTGCAGATGGTTCAAAAGATGATATTAGAACAATTGAACCAACAGGTACCTGCTCAGTTAGAACAATTGATAGATCAATCAATACAACAGTTAAATCAAAAGGTAGGTCAGGAAGTACAATTCGAGAAATCTGAAAGAGAGAAAACTAGATACGGTAACCAACAATCAAGAGGATAAAATGACTAAGTGTAAATTGAAGCAAGGCGACTTTTGTATGAATCGCGGTAGACAATTTAAGTTATATAATGGCAAGATACCAAAAAAGGTTTGCAAAGAAGGAATTTTAACTAAAGACGATATTTGTAAAAATTGTTTAGAGAAAGTATAATGACAAAAGAACAATTATTAGGAAATTTAGTATTTCAAGTAGCTAACAGTTATGTTGGTCAAAAAGAAGTTGGTAATAACGCTGGTTGGGTAGATAAAAAGTTTGAAGCTAAAATGGTAGCAATGGGATGGCAAATTGGTTGGTCATGGTGTGCTATATTCTACAAGCTATGCCTCAAAGAAGCCCTAGAGCAATACTATTCAATGCCACATGACAATTCTATCGTTAAAGATATTTTAAAGGTTTATACGCCCTCTGTGTTACGTACAGTAGCTAATAGAAAAGAAGATTTAAGTTTGACTGATTTTACAGTTGGTTCTGCAGTATGTTGGCAAACTGGTAATTCGACTGGTCATGTAGGTATACTTATGACAGCTCCTAATAACGATGGCATATTCTGGACTATCGAAGGTAATACCTCTGACCATAACAATAGCAATGGCGATATGGTAATGTCACGTAAACGTAGTTTGAAGAGTACGGATAAATTTAAATTACTTGGATTTATTAAACCTAGAGTAATCTAATGCCTAAATTAGTAATAAATGTATTAAGCGATGTACAATCTGATATTGGCGATCTAGCTAAAGAGATAATTCAAAATGGTGAATATTTAGATTTACTTAATTTAACTATCAATGATGTAGCTAGAGAAACTGAAACTTGGGTTGCTAGATGGACAGGTACTCCTGTAACTGTTACAGGCTCTACTCCAGTCTTTTCAGTATTTGTTCCATACAAGAATGCGGCTAATGAAGTTATCGCTCCATATCGCATTCTAAGAGCTATTAGGACTAATGGATTACAGACACTTGAAACTAGAGAATATTCTATACAGACTATACAATCTACTGGAGCCGGTAATCTTTCGTTTAGTGGTAATACAAGTATAGTACCAATGTCAGCGTTTGCTACACAAAGAGATTCTACTGATGGCTTTGTATTAACATTTCCTTCTGCTATCTTATTAGATGAAACTATTGTAATTGACTTTATCACTTCTCAACCTTATGATCTAGAGGTTTGGGACGCTTCATTAATAAGTGGTAAAGTAACATCAAATGTATCATTAGCAGTTAAGCAAGACTTTGCTAATCAAAATCAAGCAATTCAAAGTATAGTACCTGATTTTATTTATCCTACTATAAGATACGGTTTATTATTTAGGATATTAGAGAGAATGTTTATGCAAGGTAATATGAATATTCAAGCTCAGTTAGGATATGCCAAAAATGCTTATGATAAAGAAATGAGAAAATCTAAGTTTCATGCTCAAATGCCAAAAGACAATCAGTCAAGTATTCAACATCAAGCACATAATTTCTTACCGGAATAAAAATGAGTAAAATAGTAAAATATATCACTATAACATTTGAACGTGGAATTGTAGAAAATTTCAAACAAAGTGATTTGGATAATGAAGGAGTATTTCAATCAGTTCTATTTATGAATAACTGGAATCCTAATTTAGAGTCCAAGTCACTTGTTAAGAGATATATTGAAACTTATGATACTTCAATAGATAATTGGACAATTCAAGGAAATAAGACCTATTCTGTAGGTTCTATGAATATGAGCCAACCAATTGCCTATAAAATGCCATTTGCGGTAGTTCAAAAAGATGGAGTACGTTTCTATGCCTTTTGCAGTCGATTTACGGCTGGTAATCCTTTAGGCAATAAAGTAATCGAGACCGAATGGTTTAACGCCTTAGACGACGTTTCTGACGTCCGTTTTAAAGGTTACTTGCCAATTGGAGAATTAGCAGACTATTGTAGATATGGAGAGGCTTTATATTTTGTAAATACCGTTAGTTATCCTAATACTGAGAAAGTTTATCCAGTTTATAAATTTGCATATTGGGATAAAACTAAAATAAGAGCAAATGGTAATGTTTGGTTAAATGGAGTTGGTAATTTAGAAGGATTAACATTTACTCAAAATTATTTACCTTATGGCGATCTATCATGTTTAAAAGTATTTGAACCTAATAGAAGTTTAGTAAATAAATTTAAAGTTATATTCAAAGATAATTCAGTTCCAATTACAGACACTAGAACATTAGATGAATGTATTACTTTCCATGTATGGGAGAAACTATCTGAAATTGGAGATAGTAAAATACATAACAAATTACATGCTTACGTAGTTACTCCTGAATTACCTGATAATAAAGAAATAGTTGATGATGTAAAAAATTCTTGGCATTATCACAAACCAAGAAGATATACTGAATCAATATCTTCTATATTACACAATTCAACAGATATTGATTTTGCGCATCCAGATCAGGGTACATTAACTTATGAAGAACTATATGATGATTTTGATAGTAATTCTAGAATAGTTTATAATAACAGTTCAAATAAAATATATAATTGTCTAAGTCCAGTATTAAATAATAATATGGATTATAGTAATCCAGAAGATAGATTTTATACTTTGGATAAAGATTTTGTACAAAGTAATAAACTGATTACTTTTGCTATACCAAATTATATTTCTAATAAAATGCCTAGAAATTGGTTTCCAGATGAAAAAATAACTTTTCTTATTACTATAGTAGAAAATAATATTGAAACAGTTTTAGGCCAATATACTCATAATATAACAAGAGATGGCTATTATCCTTCATCGGTTACAAATCAAGACGATTCTACATATTTGATGGCACAACATTGTCCTATAAAAATAGATTATGCTGAACATGAATTAATTAAACAAACTTCTATTTCTACTAAGTCATGGACATTTACTAATACTGATAGAGGCGACTGGAAATTATCTGGTGGTCAAACATCTGATGCTACTGAAGGTAGACATTCATGGAATGGTACTGTTTTTCAAAGATTAGAATATGCCAATTATCCATGGACACATATTAAACCTAAATATTTATGTTTTACAGTTTCTATTGGACATGATTGTATATCAGATCTATTGAGCCATAATATATCAGCTATAAAAGTATATGTAGTACAACCTGATTTAACTCAAAAAGGTTTGTTAAAATCTATTACTTCTCAAGCTATTGAACCACCTACTACCTTATATTCTAAACCTAAAGATATTCAGTTAACATCTTCCGGCGAACAAGATTATTCAGTTTATTCTTTAATCAAAGAATTTAGAATAGTTGGAGATGGTAACAAAATAGAATCATGGCAGACTTACGATAAACGATTTAATGTATCTAATGCTTGGAAAGACGATTCAAATAATAAGTGTATTTGGGCAGTTGGTACAGATGAGAATAGCTTTGGTACTTTAAATGGCATTCCTGCCTTAGATAAACTTCCACATGAGACTTATACTGAGATAACAGGTGTTACTATGCCTTTTGATGCTAGCGATCCTCTGACGTCATTAACGCCTGATTTTTGTGTTTGGGATTACCCTACCGATAGTCCGGTATTAAATTTAGGCTTCTCCGGTAAAGTATGGAAAGGTACTGGAGCAGGATTGATAGTTGTTTCTAATGGAGTTGTTTATATTGGTAAATGTTTAGATGAATTTGGTAATATAGAACCTGCAGTATGGAGATGGTGTTTAATTCAAAATGGTAAACCAGCTTGGGATATTTTTCCAGAGGAAAATCAGATTACGTTTGGACAGGAAAATCATACTGCGGGTATTGTTTATAGAGAACAGTTGGTAGCATTTACAAAAGATGAGTTCTTTAGAATGAGTGTTGCTCAAGCTTATACAGCTGAACAATGGGAAGTGTTAGATTCGGTACAAGGTCATGGTACATTTAGTCAAAAGACTGTATGCGTATGCCCAGATGGCTTTGTATTCTGTGATAGCAATGGTATATGGATAAGCGATGGTAGACTACCTATGTCATTGACTAATAACCCTGAAAGAGGTTTAGCTATTACAAGTTTATATCAATCTTTGATGATAGGTAATAACTATACTTTCATGGCTCACAATCAATCGTTTGTTCTGCCGGCTAATTCTATTATAAATGGCTATAATAACTATGCAGAGCTTCTATACGACGAGATTAATAATGAATTGATACTTTCATCGCCTGTTGTATTAAATAGTCTTAAAACGTCTTTAAACCTTATATATTCATTTACGTTTAATAATTGGAGAATAGAATCATATCTTAGAAATGAGAAATTGTCATATTCTGTCAATCATAGATATTTATTTGCTAAACCTGATTTACAAACTCCTTTGATTGAAGATGGAGTGTTAAAGTTTTCTAAAATAGATACTCAAAACTCTGGCAACAAAGATCTTATATTTACTAATGATATTAATACATCTTTGAGATCACATGAGCTAGGTGATTCAGTAGACGATAATATACTTCATTCAGCGTTCTTAGCAGTCGAACCTATATCTAATGCTCCTGCCTATGATAACGTTGAACCTACGTTCTCTATTGCTTATAGAAGTAGTATCAATAATACTGTTGATCCAATTAACGATATGATTAAATTGAATATGGATCCGGTTATGGAACCTTCAAATCCTTTATCAGCTTATAAGCAATTACAAACTCCTATTGATATAAGTTATGGAGATGATAATATAGTATCTAATGAATCTATTAAGTTAATGCTACCATTGAGAAGTAAGTTTCGTAGAGCGACGTTCCAATATATATCTAAACATACTATTAAAATAAAAGCTATTATTGTTAGAATAGTTTCAATGAAACGGAAATAATAATGCCTATACGTACAACAGCTGCAACAGGATGGAGACATGATAATCTCGAAACTCAAAAAGAGTTTGAACGAATTGGTAAACAATTGTCTCAAGCTACCAAATCAACCACCGACGCTAAAATTGTCGGTAGTCCCTTTGGTCAGGTGGGGACTGAAACTAGTCCAGATACTCAAGGACAAACTTTTGAACAAGATTTAAGTGTTAAACATAATAGTAGCATAGTAAGTGAAAAGATAGTTAAGACTTTAAATTTTATAGATACTAGGCTTAACTATATAGAAGGCGTATTTATTGTACCAACAGTTGTAGAACTAAACGAAACTAGAGAGAATGCCAGTAGATCTGAAGTTAGTATAAAAATAAATGCTCATTTAAGTAAAATGGCTTTATTGAAATATCTTAAAACTAATGGGTTATTTTCTAGTTTCAATATGCCAATAACTATAATTGATAATGAAACTAATTACGACATTACTGATTATAGTTTTCCAATAGGCGGTATAACTTATGATACGGTTGAGTATGTATCTAAAGCTGGATTCATTAATTCCTGTATAAGTAATAATAGAGTAGTTAATTTTGTTATTAATGGAATTAACTATCGAATAGGTTTTACTGGCATGGGATTTCCGGCTAAATTAGAAAAGACTTGGAATAGCGACGGTAGAGAAATATTTACTTTGATATGGCAATTTACAAAAGCTAATGGTGGATTTGATTTATTAGCTAAATACAAAACTCATATAGAAATATCTTAATGATACTAAATCAATCTAGTTTAATATCTCCTACTCAAATAGATATAGAGGCTTTAAAAGAATTATTAACTACTACGGTTACTACTGGAGTTAATAAACAAATAGTCGAAAATCTAAATGGAGCTATTGATGATTATAACCAAACATTTACTACCGGATATGATTTTATACCTTATACAACAAGTGTGTTCTATAATGGTATAAAACAAAGACGTGGTTTTGATTATTCAGAGTTGAACAATAGAACAATTGTTGTATCCTTTATACCTTCTAGAACAGGTATAGTAGATGACTTGCAAATAATCTATGAACAAGATAGTACCGCTACTGGTACTGTTATAAGAGAACAATTACATGGAGTAGTTAATAATGTTAATCAAGTGTTTATAACTACTTATTCTTATCAAACAGGTTCATTAGCTATATTCTGTAATGGTATGTTATTAGCTAAATCTAATTATTCAGAATCTGCTGATAAGGAAATAACATTAACCTTCGCTCCTTCGACAATAGGAATGTATGACGATTTGTATATTATTTATAATAAATTCTAAGTGAGGGAAAATGTCTACGACACAAATTAGAGCCTCTAGACAATTCTATGCTGATGCAGATGTACCGTTCAATAGTTATAAGATTACAGGCTTAGCTAATGGTACCAATAATACTGACGCAATCAATAAATCGCAGTTAGATACTGCAATAGCTGGAGTAGTTAGCGGTACTGCTTTAAAGGGCGGTATAGACTGTTCTACGAACCCTAATTATCCGGCTGGTACTGTTGGTGATGTTTATAGAGTTACAGTCGCTGGCAAGATAGGTGGAGCTTCAGGACTTAATGTAGAGGTCGGTGATAGAATAGAATGTTATGTTACAAGTGTAACTGGAACTCAAGCAGCTGTTGGAGCTAATTGGTTAGTAACTCAAGCTAATATTGATGGAGCTGTTATTACAACAGATACAACTGGAGTATCAACATCTATTATTACACAAAGTGCTAGTGGAGCTAGAACACATGTTCAAAGTTTAGCTAAAATAACATCTGGTGGTAGTGTTAATATACCGACTGGACAGACTTATCAAGTTAATGGAGTATCATTAACAGCTTCAATGATTGGAGCAGAACCTACTGTTACTAAAGGTAATCTTGATGAAACCAATTCTAATGTATTAGTTTTTAATGGTGGAGCTGGTTCAGTAAATTCATTGTTTTACCATACCACAATAGAAGTTAAAGTAGCTAGTAGTGGTAGTGGCGGTTATTTATCAGCTGCTGATTGGATTACATTTAATACTAAAGAACCAGCTGTTACTAAAGGTTCATTGTCAGAACTTACATCTAGTGTATTAACTATAGCAGGTGGAGCTGGAGCAGTAATTGGATCTGGGGCTACAATAACCGTTAAACAAGCTAACACTTCTCAAAGTGGTTATTTAAGTTCTACAGACTGGAATACATTTAATACTAAAATAAGTAAAGCAACTTTGTTAGCAGATCTTATTGTTAGAGAAGTTCCGACTGGTTCTAAGAATGGCTCTAACACTACATTCACATTAGCTAATACTCCTGTATCAGGTAAAGAAGAAGTATTTGTCAATGGTATATTGATGGATGCTGGAGCCGGCAATGATTATACTATATCAGGCGCTACAATAACAATGCTTACAGCTCCTTTATCAACAGATAAATTAGTAGTCACATACTGGAAATAAATAATGGCTGCAACTCAAATTCCGGGTACTCAAATAAAAGATTCATCTGTAACTGAAATAGATTTAAGTTTTAGCGATGTTACTACAAATAATGCAGATACTACAAAACATGGTTTAATGCCTAAGTTTCCGGGTACTTCTAATCAACATTTAAGCGGCTTAGGTACTTTTGTAGCTGATTATTTAGCTAATAGTCCTGAAGTAATACAATATAGGACTTATTCTACGACTGGAGAAATATTTACAGCTATTCAGTCATTTATAGATTATAATATATTATATATTGATTATACTGGTGCTGCAACAATAGACTTAACTGCTTTAGGAGAACCTTCTCAAATAGTAGATAAAGTTCATTTTATTATTATTCGTAATATAGGTGGTAGTACAGTAACAGTTAATTTACCAGTATCCAATACTACCTATAGACTTGTATCATGCCCTATAACAACGTTTACTTTAGCAAATAATGAATCTAAAATGATAACAATAGTTCATATTAGGAGTACAGCGTTTCCTAGCGGTTATGTTGGTAAACCTATAATGGGCATATCGGTTAATCAATCATCTAGTTTACCAACTGGAACAGCTGGATCTACGTTAAAGTTTAATGCTTCTAGCGTATTGGAAGCAACATTCGCAGATGTATATTATAATAATATTGGAGCTAGTTCTGGTACAATAACATTTGATTGTGTATATTACAATTACTTTGATATTACCTGTGCTACTCCAATTAGTGTGGCTATATCTAATTTAGCTAGTAATAGATATGCAGTTATATATATTAAAAATACTGCTGCTGCCCCAATAGCTGTTTCATTACCTTCTGGAAGTATAGCAGCTAGCAATTCATTCAATATAAATTCTAATTTAGCTAGAGAGTTTTCGGTAATTAAAGTTAATAATGTTTTAAGATGGCAAGTATCTGGCGAATTAAATACAATTTAAGAATATAAATTAAAATAAAATGAGACAAGCATATTTAGATACAGTAGATAAGAATCCTAACAGACCAACAGTACAAGCTACTTTAAGTTATGTAACAAGAACTGCTACAAATTTAGTATTAAATTTATCATCAATAGGCAATGGAGATAATTGTCTTATAATAGGTTTCTACAAAGGATATGGTGATAATATATTGTTGACGCCTCCAATTCCATTATCTACATTCCCAATTGATGGAACTAATTATACTGCTAATACAATATTTGGATCAGGTAGTTCAATAGGAAATGGATTTGCAGTTTATAAAGGGAATACAAATAACAATATTACAATTTCTGGCCTTTCACGTGGTAGTACTTATACTTTTTATGCTTTATCATTTGATAGCGTAACTAATACTTATTTAACAGATCCATCGGCTATTCAAAATAGAAATACACAAAGGTAAAACATGGAATCACCTGATTTAATGAAAACAATATTAACTGTATTGTTATTTATATCCACCACTACTTTAGGTATTGTTGGTTGGTTTATCAAAAACACTTATGGACAAGTTATTAAGTCCGTAGATGAGTTTAAAAAAGATGTTAAAGAATCTATTGATGTTTTACAAAAAAGCGTCAATGTAATTAAAGATGCTATGGAAGAAAGACGTATAAATGAAACTAAGTTTGAAGGTAGAGTTAGTCAAACTGAAAAAGATATTGTAGAATTGTATGCTTCCATGGAAGTAGTAAAAAATAAAATAGAAGAACATTCGACAAAACAAGTTATATTTGCAAGTAAATGTAAAGATTGCAATAGGGTATAAAATGATAGACTTTGCTTCTATATTAGGTAAGCAACAACAAAAGCCTCAAACAAGCGATTCTAGCACTAATAGTAGCGTAGCCGATAACTTTATCGGCTTACCTACTAATAGTGTCTCTAATGCCATTAATGGAGCTGTTAATGGTGATACTAGTCAAATTACATCTGCTGGATTATCTACTATTGGCAATTTGTTATTACCCGGAGTTGGTGGTATGATAGGAGGAGCATTTGGTGGTATGATAGGTGGTGGTAAATCTGATGAACAAAAGAAAGCCGAGCAATTACAAAAGGCTAAAGAAATTGCTAATCAATCATTATCCGTTGAAGCAGGACAATTGCAATCGATGTCAAGTATAGATCAAGATAGAAAAGAACAATTAGCTAAATTACAACCTCCTAATAACTTTATGGAAACAAGGAGAATATAATGATCGGTAATCCATATTATAAGTCTAATAGAATAGAAGATGCTTTAAGTAGAGTAAAGAAACGTTATCCTGTACTAGATCAACAACAACCAATTACTCCAATAGATCCTAACGCACCTGATATTGGCGATATAAACCAATATTCATCTGTTGATCCTAAGCAAGGTTCTAATCAAGGTGATACTGGACAAATGACTACTATATCTAATCAACCTGTTAATTTACAACAGCGTATTGAAACTGCCCCTACTGCTATTCCTATTCCACAAGGGAATACTGGAACTGATATAGTACAAGACGATACTACCACCGGTGGAGCTTATGCTGGATTAGCTGGAGCTTTAGGCGGTGGTTTATTGTCTATGCTTAACAATGGTGGTAATGAAAAGAAATATTGGGAAGGTAGAACTGCTCAAGCTCAAAATACTGCTAATAGAGAATTGAATTTAGCCACAGATCCTGAAGCTAATAGACGTGCTTCTCAATTGGCGTTAGAAACTGCTAAATCAGGTGCAGTACAACAAGCTTCTAATATTGGAGCAACAGCAGCAACAGCAGGTGGGTTAGGCGGTGATGTATCATCTGCTCAATTGCAAGGTATTAAAGCTGCTGCTCCTGTTATGCAAACTAGTGGGCAATATGATACTGCTATTGCCGGATTACAAGGTCAGAAAGCTCAAGAAGAATCTGGTAAATTACAACAACTTATGGCAGGTACCCAACAACGATTTGCTATCGATGATTCTGCTAATTATGTGCAAAAGCCTAGTAAGTATTCTGGTCTATTATCTATGATACAGGCTGGAGCTAATACAGGTAATATACTTAATGAGATTGGCAGTCAAAAGAATAAAAAATTGGAGAAGAAATAATGCCACAGGTAACTCAATTACAAGGTGATAATAGTAATCTACAAGACGCTCAAATAGCTACACAAACGCTAGGTGAAACAATGCGTAATATTCGTAAAAAGGAAAGAGAACAATCTAGCGCATTAAATCAACTTAGAGTAAAGCTATTAGCTAAACCTGATAAATTCCAAACCGGTACTGCCGTATCTGCCAATGTAGACGGTACTATTGTTGGCAATGATATATTTAATCAAGCTATGGCATTAAAGAAAGCTGAATTACAGTCTGAACCCGGATTCGCTCCTATTGTCAATATTAGCAATGAAGAAGGTAATAAAGCTGCTTTACTACAAGAACAAGGTATAAGGACAGCCGCAGCTTCAACGACAGTCAATAGAAAATCT
>Ga0302271_10000191_pt1 | contig 56209 bp, 103 predicted proteins | sample III_Bog_N1_1_FD_198767 | JGI IMG/M metagenome (GOLD analysis project Ga0302271, IMG submission 198767) | Peat permafrost microbial communities from Stordalen Mire near Abisko, Sweden - III_Bog_N1_1 | ecosystem: Environmental > Terrestrial > Soil > Wetlands > Peat | place: Sweden: Abisko...
TTCCCAATTGACCATTATTATTATACCCCCATCCCCATACTTGACCTCTATTATTTATTCCCATTGTGTGATTGTTACCTGCAGCAATAATACAAAAAGTTTTTTTAGCGCCTAATATTGATACTGGTGTGCATTTATTTATTATTGAATTAATTCCTAATTTGCCATTATTATTATAACCCCAGCCCCATACTTGACCTTTATTATCTATTCCCATTACATTATTTCCATTATGTGCAGAAATATTGCAAAAAGTTTTTTTAGCGCCTAAAATTGACACGGGTGTGCATCTATTTATTCCTGTGTTGTCACCTAATTGACTAGCACCATTACTGCCCCAGCCCCAAACTAATCCATTTTTATCTATTACTATTGTATAATTTTGACCACTCATAATTTTACAAAACGTCTTTTTTATGCCTTGTATTGATATTGGAGTATATATATTAGTTTGATCTGAATTATTTCCTATTTGACCATATTGATTATTACCCCAACCCCAAACTAATCCATTTTTATCTATTCCTATTGTATGATAAGATCCGGATGATATATTGCAAAATGTTTTTTTAACACCTAATATTGATACTGGGGTACAAAAACAACTCAATGCAGTAATACCCAATAGACCTAATTGACCATATTGATTATACCCCCAACTCCATATATAACGATTATTATCTATTCCTATTGTAAAATTTTGACCAGCTGCAATATTGCAAAATGTTTTTTTATTACCTAATATTGATACTGGTGTACGTTTATCATCTCCTCCTTGAATAAGGTATACTTTATTTCCTAATTGACCATATTGATCACTTCCCCACCCCCATACTAATCCATTTTTATCTATTCCCATTGTATGAATATCCCCTCCAGTGATTTTACAAAAAGTCTTTTTAGTGCCTAAAATTGATACTGGTGTACATCTATTTATTGTACTATTATCTCCTAATTGACCATGATTATTGTACCCCCAACCCCACACTAATCCATTTTTATCTATTCCAATTGTATGAGAAATACCAGCTGCAATATTGCAAAATGTTTTTTTAGTACCTAATATTGATACTGGTGTACATTTACTAGTTAAACTATTATCTCCTAATTGACCAGAATAATTATTACCCCACCCCCATACTTGACCATTTTTATCTAATCCAGTTGTGTAAGATACACCGACACTAATATTACAAAATGTTTTTTTAGCACCTAATATTGATACTGGTGTACATCTGAATAATCTTGAATTATTTCCTATTTCACCTTTATTATTATAACCCCAGCCCCATATTTGACCATTTTTATCTATTCCAATTGTATGTGAGCCTCCAGTCGAAATATTACAGAAGGTTTTTTTTGCACCTAATATTGATACTGGCGAATATTTATCTATTACTGTATTATCTCCTAATTGTCCTCTATCATTATACCCCCAGCACCATACTTGGCCATTTTTATCTATTCCTCCAGCATTATTAGAACCTGCAAAAATTTTACAAAAAGTCTTATTTGTGCCTAATATTGATACTGGTGTTAATCTTGATGTTGTTGTATTATCTCCTAATTGTCCAAAAGTATTATAGCCCCAACCCCATACTGCACCATTATTATCATAAAAAGATTTTTGAGATCCAGCGGAAATTAAAAAAGGAAGAATAGGAGGAATAATATAATTAAAATTTGTATAATATCCCATTGAATCAAGCCAAGTTTTAGCAGATAACGCTGTTGGTAAATTAGTATGAAATGCTTTATTAACAATTGTTAAAAACGAATCATCAGTTTTACCACTAGAACGCCAGAAAGATGGATTAATAGACATTAATTTATATATATTTTTTATTATATATAAAAAATATAAACTCTATTAGGTATAGAAATTTATTTAAACTATGGCCAAGGTATAATTTGATGGGTAATTGAGTCCCGGGGAACAGCAATTATATAGCCTGGATCTTCGTCTGGACCCATCCACCAAGAAGCAGCATTTAAATTTGTTACACCAGTTAAAACTGCAATATATCCAACTTGTAATGTGCCTGGAATTGTTGTACCAGAATTAAATGTAAATGGTCTAGATGTAGTCATAAAAAAGAAATTATTTTTTTATAATATATATAAAAATATTTTTTTAATTCAAATAAATTTATTATCTTTGTGATGCCGATGTAGCTCAGTTGGATTAGAGCGCCACTATTTAAAGTGGAACATTGAAGTAAATAAATATACGTTGCAAAGGATATAAAATTTATGAATATGTAGAGGTTGAAACTAAAACATTGTGGATGATGCATAATAAGCAATGGAGTAAGAAAATACTGATGGGTCGTAGGTTCGAGTCCTACCATTGGTTCTAAAATGTAATCAATTTAAGAATGTTGTCAAAAGGCATCACAGCCTTGTAATTCAGTATAACAACGTGAATTTAGGTACCGCGCACTGAAATATACCTACACTCTTAATTGATTACATTTTTTGTTGTAAAAATAAATATATAAAATGATAATATTATGTTGGTTAATTTGGTTTAAATTAGGTATATTAGGTGCTATTATTTATAATTCTTTTATGAATTATGATAATAATATATTAAAATATATTTGGTGTACACTTGTTATACTTTGTGGTGGATTTGGATTTATCATATCCTGTTTATCATATATTATTCATCGAAATTTTAATTTATAAAATAAAAAACAATTCGTTAAAATTATCAACTTGATGATTTTATATATATATATAATATAAAAAATCATTTTTAATAAAAAAATATTATGAGACTTATTTGTATATCTGACACACATTCATTGCATATGGAAATGATATACAATGTAAATAGTTTACTTGATCCAAATCAAGATAATATTTTAATACACTCTGGTGATTTTACAAATATCGGAAAAGAACACGACGTTAGAGAATTTATATACTGGTTCAAAAATTTACAAGGTTTTTCTAATAAAATTTTCATTGCTGGAAACCACGATATTTCATTCGAATCAAAACCAAATTGGCTATATCAATATATTAACGAAGAAAATCTTTCTCAATGCAATTGTACTTATTTGGAAGATTCAGAATTTATAATTAAAACATCAGAATTTTCACAACCAATTAAATTTTATGGATCACCTTGGCAACCAAGATTTTTTGATTGGGCTTTCAATGTTGATAGGGATAAAATTCAAATTTATTGGGAAAAAATTCCAGAAGACGTACAGATTTTAATAACTCATGGTCCGCCATTTGGCGTGTTAGATAACGTGATTGGACAAAAAGCCTCGTTAGGTTGTGAAAGTTTACTTGATCATGTCAATAGAATTAAGCCAGTACTTCATATATTTGGCCATATTCATTCTGGTCATAATGTTATCGAAAAAAATGGCACAACATTTATTAATGCTTCTATTTGTACAGAAAAATATAAACCAATATATAAACCAATTATAATTGATCTTATTGAAAAAGATAACAAACTTATACCAAAAATAATAAGTTTTAGTGAATAATAAAAAATATATAGATGATATTATTGGATTACCTAATAATAATGTAATATATTGTTTATGTGATCCAATAACTGAACAAATAAGATATATAGGCAAAACAGTTAATCTATATGACAGAATTAAAAAACATTACAAAAACTCTGAATTAAAAAATAAAACACATAAAAACATGTGGATATTATCTTTGCTAAAAAATAATTTTAGAGCAAAGGTCTTGGTTTTAGAAGAATGTAATAATTTAGAACAATTGAATAATGCAGAAATAAAATGGATCAAGTTTTATAAAGAAATAGGTTCTGATTTAACAAATGGCACTAATGGTGGAACAGGTGGAAAAATGTCATTAGAATCTATAGAAAAAATGAGAAACAGTAAAAGAGGAAAAAAATTATCAGAAGAACATAAAAAACAAATTAGTGAAGGAAATAAAGGAAGACAATTTTCAGAAGAAACAAAACGAAAAATAGGAAATAGTAATAAAGGAAAAATAATATCAGAAGAAACTAAAATAAAATTATCAATATCACATATGGGTAAAGTTTCTTGTAATAAAGGAAAATCACTTTCTTCTGAAACAAAAATAAAAATGAGAGAATCCCGTTTTAGATTTTTAAATAATAAAAAAATAAATAAATAAAATGAGCACAAAAACAAAACAAGGAACAAGTTTATCGGTAACTATATTCCTAATATTTTTAATTTTAAAATTCTTTCTGTGCAATAGTATTAGCTTTAATATTTGGTGCAAAATAAAAATTAAAAGATTTAAAAATATTTGTTTGTTCAAAAATATATTTCTATCTTTGTATTTGTTAAACTTAAAAACAATTATTATGAGACGTATTGGTGATAAATTAGTAATTTTGGATGAAAATGGTAGTTATTTAGTTATTGGAACATTTAAAATGGGTTCGACTGGCGAATATATTGATTATTCTATTTAATTTATTTGATGTGAGTATTTTTATATGAAACGCAAGTTTGAACAAACTGTTATTGATGAAGTTGATGATTACATCATAGTTAAAAATATAGTTAAAAATTGTAACAACTTTAAGTATATTGAATTACATAAAGTTATAGATACTGAAGTTGATTATATAAATACTTTTGTAATTAGATATTACTTTAATGATAAATTAATAATTGGTGATGATATAAAAGATAAATTATATAAACCAAATATTTTATATCAATCTGATAATATTAATGATGCTATTAAAATGCTAGATAAAATACATAACGAAAAATTGTAAAATCATGGACAATACAACTAAATGGTATAATTCAAAATATGACTCTTATGGAAATTTGATTAATGAAATAAGAGATGAAATTAAGCCTGGAGACTTGGTTGAATATTGCTATGCATGTACTGATATAGTCACAAAGAAAAATATTAAAATAAAAATACAAGGTATTTGGGACGGTTCAAAAGTAAAATTTAATGATAAAAAAAAGACTGTTGTAAAATGTAAAGAATGGCTAACTCTAGTTAAATGAAAAACATTCTGAAAAAAATAATATGTGGTGCTGAAATTACAACAATTGACGGTTTGGTAGAATGTTGTTTAAATAAATATAATTCAAAACCTTATGAAATTATTGATCGTGAATTGATTAAGACTTTAATTGAAATGGATATAATTGAATTTGAAAGTGGAAATTTTGAAACTCATGAGCGACATTATAGACTAAATGATAAATTTGTATCCAGAGAAAATAATGTAAAAACTATTAAAATAGGTGCAATTTGGAAAGCAATATTAACAAATAATTGTCAATATATTTCTTTACCAAAGCACAGTATGCAAATGGAAATTCAAAATTCTTTTTCAGAATTAAAAAATCAATTATTAAGAAAAGAAAAATTAAAAAAAATTAATGAAAACTTGTGATGATTATTTAAAAGATAACGGTCTTAATATTTCTACTGGATTACTTTTTACCTGTAAAGATTATGATTTTATAATTAAAATAAATGATACAAGCATTATTATCAATAAAGGTAGATTCAATAGAGAAGAATTATTAACAAAAAAAGATATTATAAATAGAATTTATGATCTACTTCAACTTTATAAAAAAAATAATCTTAAAGATATGAATATAAAAGAAATAGAAAATAAAATCCTTAGAAAAGAAAAATTAAAAAAAATACAAGAATATGGGTGTAATGAGTTGTCATAGAAAATGTTGCGAAAATATAATGTGTGATACATATATTGACGGTATTGGTTATGTGTGTAATGATTGTCAAACAGAATTTAAAGATTATTTAACTTCAAATGGCATTATTCTTGAAACTGAAGGTACAATAAAGAGAGAATTAAAAAAATTTATGAAGTCTGAAAAAGATGAATATACTGAAGGTAAAAATATTAATGTTGATGCATTTTTTAAAGAATATAAAAAATATTAAAGTTGAATATGGACACACATTATATAGTTATACTATATAATGTGTATTTTGCATCATTATCATCAACATTGATAATGATGCAAAATATCGTGATAATAATAAATAAAAATGAATAACGCAGAACACATTTGTAATGAATTAGGATTAGATTATTCTAAAGTATTGAACATTTATCCATATGGATCAAAAATATATGGTACCGCAGATGAATTTTCTGATAGTGATTATATTATTATTTTTAAATCTTCGTTGCTTCCAAGCGGTGCATTTAGAGATAATGCTATATCATCAGATGATAGAGAAATTCAAGGTGTTTGTTACTCAAGATCAGGGTTTATTGATGCAATAAACAACTATGAAATTGGCGCATTAGAATGCATTTTCTTACCAGAAGATAAGATTATTCAAAAGAAAATGAATTTTGGAATCACAAAATATAATGATAAAGAACTATCAAAAAAAATTATACAAAAAGCATCAGCTAGTTGGCATTTTGCAAATTTAGCATATAAAGATGAAAATATGGAATCTTGTGCTAAAAATGTTTTTCATGCGCTAAGAATTTTAGATTTTGGTATTCAGATCAAAAAAAATAAAACAATTGTTGATTATTCTAGTATGAATGAAACAAAAAGCGAAATAATGAATAATTTTAATTATTTCAATCCATATGATTATTATAATTTATTCTTAAAATTAAGTGAAGAAATTAAAAAATGAAAAGTAATAAAGTTGGCCCATTTGTGTTAAAACATAAAGAAACTGGATTATATTTTACTCATGAAAATGACGTTGAAAATATTGAACATGCTGACAAATTTAAAATAACAACTTATGCTTATTTCTTTTTCGGTAAAAGGGTTTTAGAGTATAAGGACGTACCTTTTAATGAAGAAAAACTGAAAATTATAAGGAAAAATAAATTGAAAGAATTATGAAAGAATTATGTGATTGCGGGAAAGTTGCATCTTGGTGTTATCTTCCTGGATTTTCTGATGGGTCTCCTTATTTTTGTGATGACTGTGTGCATCGTGGATGTTCTTGTAATCATAGATATGTTAATGTCAATGCTTATCATCCGCCATTAGATGAGCCAGAACTACCAACTGAAGAAGATCACCCAATAAAATGGAAGATGGCTGGGATATTGAGTAACAATTTATATTATTTTCATAGAATAAAAAAACCTCAAGTTGAGGTTTTTTTATTTATTTTCTCTATTCTTACCAAGATGATATCCATCACAATATATGCATTTATATACTGAGAAATGTTTATTCATTTTTTTAGCCATACTTTCTGCAGCTTTATTTGCAGTCTCCTTAGTATTATACATCACCTTTAACTTACCATCTTCTCTCTGGTGACTTCTAATACTAAATAGTCCCATAGCGTTACCTGTAATAAAGAAGTTCTTAAAAGCTCTATTTAATGGTAATTGTTCTTTAAGAGCAAGATATAAATTTTTAAGTTTTATTTTCATTTTTCATTTTTAACAAAAATAATAAAAATATTTTATAATTCAAATTATTTCAAATTTATTATTTGTTTATATTAAATTTTTTTGTACTTTTGTCTCATCATTAAATGAATTTTAATTTTTTATAATTATGGAACTTAAATACGAACTTGATAAAGAAAGATTAAATTTACTCACGTCTAAAGTAAATAGAAGCAAGAATCAAGAGCAATTTCTTTTTAATTTAGTTAATGGCGATTTTGAAAAATTGCTACAACTTGAAATGCAATTATATAATTGCTTTTTTTTCTATTGTCCTGGTGATATCAATGATGTCGAAAAGATTATAAATATGGTTCCTAAAAAGAATTATTTAGTTCTTAAAAAGTCTGATTTTTAATAAAACAACTCAAAAATGAACGAACATATACTATGTGCAGCTATTTGGGTAAATGACCAAATTAAGCATAAACAACAGCCAATTAATATTGAAATTGGATTTGTTATTTGTGGTAGAAGGCATAATAATTGTTATCAAACTATTACAGATTTAAAAGGTGATTCAAATGAATATTTCAAAAGCATCAATATGTCTGATGATGAATATAGAAAGCATCAAGGCTTTATAACTTCATTAGATAGATTTGTTGGTAGACAAGAAGCCTGGGAAATTGCTAAAAAAAATAACCAAATTAAATTTGGTTTACTATCATCCGAAAATGATGAAGATTCAATTTTAATAAGTGAAAACTTATATATGGATTATGATGATTAAATTATTAAAATTTTAATATGAAACATTACGATAGTTTCGAAAATATAAAATATGACCAACTTTTGTTAGGCGAAGAAATCTGGGCATCAAATAAAATTGATGGTCAGAATTTTTGCGCTAAATATTCACCAAAGCAAAAAGAATTCACAATGTTTGGTTCTAAAACACAAAATGTGGATGAAACAAGTGAGCAGTTTGGTAAAGCAGTGCAATATTTCAAACTAAATATGACAGCAACAATCAAAAAAATTATAATAGATAATTCAAAAAAAGGTGGAGTATTTACTGGCATTGAAGAAATTACAATATTTTGTGAATGGTACGGTGAAAATACTTTTAGTGGATTTCATATTCCTGGTGAAGAATTAAAATTGTGCTTGATTGATATATTTCTTAAAAAGAAAGGTTACATTGAACCAAAAATATTTTATAAACTCTTTGATGGATACAGTAATATTGAAGTGCCAGAACTCATATATAGTGGCAAACTAACAAAAGATTTCATCAATTCTATTGTAAATAATGACTGGACTAAGCCAAATTGTTTATATCCTAATGTTAAAGAAGGTGTCGTTTGTAAACGTTCAACTTTAATGAAGGGTCAAAGAATGCCTAAAGCAAAAATAAAAACAGGATGGTGGTTAAATAAATTAACTGAACTTTATCCTGATAGATGGAAGGAATTAGAATAATGGAAATTATAAATATTATATTTGAATTAAAAAGTTTTAGTTGGGCTAATGGTCTATATATAATTGTCAGTTATGATGATGATGGTACTACATATAATTTATGTAAAATTAATGATGGAATACCAGAACTTTATGATGATGGTAGATTTATTATAAGTTGTACTGGCACAAAAAATCCAGGAATAACAAAAACAAATTTAATATATGATACTAAAAGAAAAATGGTAGTAGAAAATAAAAAATATAGAAGACTTGAAAAATTAATAAAAATAAAAGAAAAATATGAAAAATAAATGTTAGATTTGAAAGAACTCGAAATATTATTAGATAATGCTCTTGAAAAAGAAACTTTTGAAAGTTTGCTTGCTTGGTTGTTAAGTCAAAGAAAAACTGATGATAAGAAAAAAACTGACGAATGAATGAATAATTACAAAATTTATATATAAAAATATTATGGATAGAAAAATATTTATATATGGATTAAAAAATTTAGGCTCAGATGAATTTAGATATATTGGTAAAACTTGTCGTCCTTTGAATAGATTAAAAGAACATTTAAAAGAAAAAATAAGATTATTTTCATATCATAAACTTAATTGGATTCGTTTGTCACAAGAACAAAATATAGAAATTGTTTTTGAAATTATTGAAGAATGCACCATATATAATTGGGAAGAAAGGGAAATATATTGGATTAATTTTTATAAAGAAAATGGTCATAGATTAACTAATTTATTGATTGGTGGGCGTAGTCCACAAATGATTTTATATAAATTAACATATGATGAAGCAAAGATTATTTCAAGAAGTTTAAATATAAAAACAACATTAAATTGGAGATTATTATCAAAATATAAAAAAATGCCGAATGAATTACCAAAAAGACCAGATGAATATTATAAATATAGCGGATGGGTTAGTTGGTCAGATTGGTTAGGTACGGAAATTGTTTCAAATAAGAATAAAATATTTTTACAATATGAAGATGCTAAAAATTTTGTAAAAAAATTAAATTTAGGTAGTAATTTGGAATGGACTATATATTGTAATTCAGGCGAAAAACCAAATAACATACCTTCAGCACCAAATATTGAATATAAAAATATAGGATGGATAAATTGGCAAGATTGGCTAGGTTATGATAAAAATAGAAAAAGAAAAAATAATAAAGTTAATTATTTCACATACGATCAATCAAAATTATATTTAAAAGATAAAAACTTAAAAACATATAGAGATTGGGTAAAATTTTGTAAAAATGATAAACCAAATGAAATACCAAGTAATCCTTGGATTTTTTATAAAGAATGGAAAAATATTAAAGATTTTTTAAATTACGAAAATGAATAAAAAATAATTATAATTATTATGAAAGAAAAAAAATTACCAATTGAATTGTTAATATGCTCATGTCATAATACAGAGCATCAACTCATTCTATTACATGAATATGAAGAAGAAATTAAAAAGGATGCTAATGGAAATGAAATGAGAGACGAATCTGGTAAATTAATATTTGATAAAAAGTATCCAATGTGTTATGTACATATTCATCTTAATAAACATTCTTTTTTAGATAGACTTAAATATGGCATCAAATATATTTTAGGATATCAATGCCGTTATGGTGCCTTTGATGAATTTATTTTTAATCCAGAAGATGCACAAAAATTGCAACAATTAGTTGATCATTTAAATGAACAAATTTAATAAAATAAATTTGTTGGTCTCGTATAAAAATAGTATCTTTGTTGTACACTTAAAAAGAATAATATGAACTATACAGAAATTAAAATGTTAGAGGGAAGTATCAAAAAAGAGCTTCAAAAGAGGTTTCCTTATTCATCTACTAAAGTATCAACATTAGGCGGTGAAAATAAAGCAACCATTTTTTTAACTTTTAGTCTTGATAAGTCAAGCACTTGGTCTAATGGAATAATGGAAAATAGCAGATATTTCATTATGAGTGTAACATATAAAGGGGAAGTTGAATGTGTTACAAAATCTATTAAAGAAGTAAATATTAGAAAATTCACTATTGAAAATTCTGAAAAATGCTTAACAAAAATTGCAAAAATTTTAGACGATATTAAAACAAAAGCAAATAAAAAAGTTTTAGCTTAAAAATAAAAAATCATATTATGAAAAAAGTTGTTTTCTTTTCTTTATTTTTTCTTTTCATTTGGATATCTTGGTTTGCTATATTTAAGAAACAGGAACAAGATATTAAAAAATCAAGCACAATAGTATTAAAGGATAGTATTTACGAAATGCTTCCAATTACTCATGTAGAAATAAATGATACAAATCCTGATAAAATTTATTTGAGCCAAATTGTGACTCTTAAAGAACTTAAAGATAAAAATTTATATAAAACAAATTGTAAATTTTGTCATGGTGAAGATGGTAAAGGTGACGGTGTTAAAGCAAGATTAAATCCAACTATTTGCCCATTTGATTTAACAAAAGAAACTCACAATGATAAATATATTTATTATGTATTATTAAATGGTGAAAATAATATGCCATCTTATAATAAAAAATTGGACGACAATAAAATAAAAATATTAATAGTTTATATCAAGAAATTTAAAAGATGAAAAATAAAACAATAGTAGTTTTTGATTGGTCAGATATTAAATCTGAGATATGTAAAGAAATGGGCATTAAAGAAAACCTTTTCAGAGATTATCATAACGTGATTGGTGGTGATTATAAAGATTTATGGCATGAATGGCTAAACTATTTTAATTCAGAATTAACCAATGATTCAATTCAGTCTGTTGATTTGGGCGAAAGTGCTGAATGTAAAATTGAATGGGTTAAGGAAGATGGTAAAGATTGGCTTGAGCCATTTATTAATGCGGTATATAAAGTTTGGGAAGATAATGAAATTGAATATGTAAGTTACTCATGGTAATATAAAAAATAATGGATATAGGATCAGGGAAAGAGTACCCATCAAATGCTCTAAGTAATTTTGCACCACATCCATTTATTTTTGATGGGGTTGAGATTAATTCAATGGAAGGATTTTTACAAAGCTTGAAATTTAAAAACTTTGATATGCAGAAAGAAGTCTGTAAATTGGTTGGGCTCAAAGCAAAATTTCGTGGTAAACCTAAAAAATGGTACACAGATCAAAAATTATATTGGAATAGTGTATGATAGGTCATCACAAGAATATCAGGATCTATTGGATAGAGCATTTGATGCACTATCAGAAAATAAGTCATTTCAAAAAGCACTTATTGCATCTGGCAAATCTGTTTTAACACATGAAATAGGCAAGTCAAAAGAAAGCGAAACAGTTTTAACAAAAAGAGAATTTATTTCTAGATTAAACAAAATTCGTGAAAGATTATTAAAAGAAAAAAGTGGATTTAAATTTGCAGAATAAAACAAAATAAAAATGGAAATATTTGAAACAACATATAAAATAAAACTCATTAGTTCTAAAAATGTACGGGCGCATTTTAATAAATGTGTGCAAGAATTATGCGATAAGAATGATTGTAAATGTGAAATACAAATTAATGCAAAATGGTTTTGGGTTTTCGATCATTTTATTATCAAAATTATTGGCAATAAAATTAATATAGAAATAATTGAAACTCAATTAAAACTTTTAACTACTTTAATTTAATCCAAGTTTTAGTTTTTCTTCTTTTAACCATTTCATTCTATTAATTGGTTTAATACTGAATAATCATTTCTATTTTTCTCAAGAATATCAATCATTGTATATAGATGATTATTTTCATTATTATTAAATAACTGTTTATTATCTTCAGTATATTTTATAAATTTCCAGCTGTCCTCTATTAAATTGTTTCTAACATCAATTACTCGTTTAACATGGTCTTCCAAATAACGAACATTAGCAGGTTTCTTAGACCAGGTTGAAGTTAAAAATTTAAGTCTATCCGGCATAAAGCCATCTCTACCGCCATGATAGCAACAAGGTCTCATTATTTCTAATACATCAGCATCTTGTACAATTTGCTTATCTACATCCATCCATCCAGTTTTTTCTATAAAATGTGACACATAATCTGAATAGTTATCATCGTAACCTTTTGATAATAAATAATTATAACAATTTTTTGAACTGTCACTTTCCCAAATATCCATACCATTGCCTTGTCTACCAGAATCATGAAATGCTATAGCATATCTTATTCCTGTGAATTCTATATCTCTATCAAATTCATTAAAATAGAATCTGGACATAAATTCGGCAAATAAGACTGCACGTGAGATATGAAGTCTACCATGAATACCATATTTATCAAATGTGTTCTCATGATGCTGATAAAGTGGAAGTATATTTTCCGATAAATCTTTTGTAAATTTATCCCAATCTTCAATGTTTTTAATCATAATGTGTTATATTTTTTTACAAGTAATTCAATTTCTTTTAATTCGTCTGGTGATAATTTACTTAATTCCAAATCAATAATACTTTTAATTTCATCAATTTTTTCTTTGCTCCATATATATTCAGGATCTGTTAAAACTTCGTTTTTACATTTATTATTCTTCATCTTCAATCTCTATTTTAATATTATTTTCATAATTACAACATTTCTTAAAATCATCATTGCTTATCTGACCTTTAATATTATACGACACATCCCTTATCCAAATAGGGGTTAGCATATTTTTTAAAAATTTATCTAATGTTTTTAGCGCATAACGTGTATATGAATTTTGATATAAATTACCATATTTTGATTCTATTTCTTTATAATCAATATTAAGTATTTCTTTATTTCTCTTACATATAAATTCATACCATTTATAGCTAAACTTTTCATTAAATTCTTCTTGAGTTATTTCATTTGGAATTTTAAATTCTAAACAGAAATCTTTAAACCAAATATTTGATAATTTTTTTTCATTTTCGTTCCATTCACCATATTCTGAAAGTAAGTTATTTCTCTTTTTTTTCCATTCCCTTCTTAATTTCACAATGTAAGGACTATGAATTTCAGGATTACCAATTTTTCCAAAAATCATAAATTCGACCCAGCAACTATTAAGTCTAATACCAATTTCAAAATTTTTAACTTTAAAATTCCACGTACCAGCCTCTTTACCGTCATCAAACATAGTTGGCGGACCAAAACGTTTTGAGAGATAAAAAAAAGTTGAAAAAAATATATCTTCCGTAAATGATGCTCCTATATAATTCTTTGAAATATTATAACCAAGATTTTTCGCTATCACCTGTTTTATCAAATCATTTCCTTGAAAAATATTTGTCATTGAATTGTTTTCTTTCATTTTTAATTATTTTCTATTCTATTTAAATATAATTCGCCAAGATTCCAAATTAATGTAAATATACTGATAAATAAAAGTAAATTTGAAAGTATTCCATTTGCAAAAATACTAAGTATTAAAAATACCAATACTATAATCCACCAAAGTTTTATTTTATTCATCTTATTTATATTTAAAACAAATATACATAAAAGTTTTAGATAAAAAAAAATAATTTTTTTTATTAAATTTTTTTTAATACTTTTGATTAAATTATTATATAAATAGTATGGCAAACAGATATTATAACGATGTATGGGAAATTGAAGATTCATATCGTAAGAAAAAATATGAAGAGTTATTTATATTATCTTTACAAAATGATATGACAAAATGGACAGAAGAATTAAAAATAGATAGAACTATATATAAAAGTCCAGATTATAATGGTTATAAATTTACTATAGAATTTAGAATAAATTTTGCATTTTCTTATATATCATATGGCACAAATATACCACCAATTGCAAATCATCTTTCTGAATTAATAACTGATAATTTTTCTGTGGAAATAAAAACATTAACTACTAAATTGAGAGAAACTATATATAGTCCTGATATTTACGAAATTGAAAAATTAATAGGCAAACAACATGATAGAAAAGAAAAACTTGTTTTTCTTGATCTTGAACAAATGAAAGAGATTATCGAAGATACATATCAAGATTGGTTAAAAAATGATACTGAAATTGTCGCTAAAATGATTTCTAGAATTATATATTCTTATCGTAAAAAAGAAGAATTTTTCAAATTATGGACAGATAAATTTGAAAATGTTAAATTAATTAATAATGAATTAAAAAAATTAAAAGGATAAATTTTATGAATGATGATAAAGATTGGATTGATTTAAATTATGATGGTGCTAAATTTTTACCATATAATTATAGTAGTTATACACAATTATATAATAAATACTATATAAGAAAAAATGTAACAAACGAAGATACCTTAGAACGAATACCTATTGCTGAAATTGAAAAATTTTTACGTAGAAAAAAACTAGAAAAATTAAAAGATATCGAATGAGAACACTATTTATTGATATGGACGGTGTTATAGTTGACCTAAAAAAACACATAGAAGAATTTTTTGAAAAATATCCATATTTATTTGACAAATATGAACATTGTCCAGATCATATACATGGCATATTTAGAAATCCTAAACCATATCCAGGTGCGATAGATGCAATTAATAAATTATATCTATCTGGAAAATATGATATGTATATTGCAACAGCCGCGCCTTGGGGTAATCCTGATGCTGCAACAGATAAACGATATTGGATTGAAACATATTTTGGAAATATGTTTCATAAAAGATTAATTCTAACTCATAGAAAAGATATGTTAAAAGGAGACATATTAATTGATGATAGAGAAAAAAATGGTGCCGGTGAATTTGAAGGTGAATTAATAAAATTTGGATATAATCATATTACAGATAGTATGAATGAATATCAAGACTGGAATGCTGTTTTAGAACATTTATTATGAACAAACCAAGAAACCCAAAAATAACAAAAGAAGAAATAATAAATTGGTTTTGTAATTTATATAATTCATGTTATCCTGTTACACACAAAGATTATCCACAATCCATATTTATGTTTTATGATACACAATTTATTAGGAAAATAAAATTGTGTAAAATATCAGGATTACCAATTACTTTACCATCAAAGGTTACAGGGATTTGTTTATTTGAGCAAGATTGGAAAAACAATCGTTTTTATTATAAATACGATGAGGTGTATTATTTTTTATATAAAAATTATTCAACTACGCATAATAATATCAGCACATTTATTAAAGATAGACTGAATGAATATGATAAATTAAATGTATTAGTACCTATTTATTGCGGTAACACAGTGAAATTAATATTAACAATACCTTGGCTGAGTGAATATTATAAATTAAATGAATTGATGGTCATGGAAAGCACATTAATAGATTCAAATGAAGATGGTAAATTGGGTGTCTTAATACATAAATTGGCACCACATTATAGATATAATATAAGAAATCATAAAATAAAAGAAATTTATAATATGAAAGTATTAACATTTGATTTTTTTAAAAAATTAAAGAATAAAATCTTAAAAAAATTATATATAATATAAAAACTAATATGAATATAAATTTAGAAATTGAAAAATTAAAAAATAAAATAAAATTATTAGAAAAGGAAAATAAAAAATTAAAAGAAAAAATAGAAGGTTATATAATATATGAAGGAGAGTTAAAATCACAATTAACTACTGAAAAATGTAATAAATATTAATCTTTATCATCTTTTTTATCATCTTTTTTAATTATTGGAAATATTTCAATTCCCTTACCTTTACATTTTTGACATGTTATTTTAGTATTACTATCATATCCTCTAGCATCACATAAATTACAAATTTTATAAGTATAATCCATTATATATTATATTTTTCCATATTTTTTAGCATTTCTAATTTTTTAATTAATATTCCTTCTGTATAATTATATATTCTAACGCTAAACTTAGGTTGAGATTTAGGGTTATTAAACCTTACAAATAATGTGTGCCACTTATCATCATTATCAATTTTAACTAAAAGATCAGAATCATGATATCTTGGATTTTCAAATATAACATCTTTACACACACCAATAATACTATGAGGTTTAGAATGTGGAAAATCCTCAAAAAAATCTGAACTATAGCACCAAGTGCATTGAAATGCTATTTTTTTATTTATAATTAATTCTTTAACTAAATTATAAAAATCAATACCATATGTTTGACAATCTTCTTTTAAACTTTTTAAATTAAATGATTTATATAATTCATCTTTAACCTTAGCAAATTCATCTCTAATTGGTTGCTCACGATGTATAAATGATGGTCCAACCCAACCTACAAGATGCTTTTTAAATGCCTCATATAATTGTATATGTTTCATATATTATATTTTTCAGTTTCCTTTTTTAATTTAACTAATTTATGTAATGGTTTATTATCAGCATCATAATCATAAATTGTAACTATACTATTATTTTTTATTAAAAAATCACCACAACCATTTAACGTTCCTTGGTACTCCACAAATTTTTTATCTATTAAAATTTGTGGAGTTTTTAAATTGACATGAAGCCAAAAATCATCTTTATAAAAAAAAATATTAACATTAATAACTTTACCTTTTCTAATTGGATTTTTTTGAATTCTATTCTCATTTTGAAATATAATAGTTTTATTTAATAGAATTTCTTTAATAAAATCAATAACATCTATATTATATTTACTTTTAAGTTCAGTTTTTTCATCCATGATCATCGTATCAACATCAATATCTAAATATTTCATAACATCATTAATAAAGAATTGATCCTTACCAAGCATATAATCATTTTTTACATTTTCAAATATCTGATTATTCAGATTTGAACTTTGTTCAAAGATTTTAAATTTTGTTATCATTTTTTCTTTTTTGTATCTTTAATCGCCTCATCTTTAGCATATAATAAATATTCACCATTAGTTGTTGTAAGGTTATAAACATATAATCCTTCATTAATAGCTGTTATTATTTCAAGATATTCATCTATTTCATCTTTAGATAAATCATTATTAGATAATTCATATAATGCCATATCTTTTGTAATTTTTTCACTCTTTATAATTTCCGTTTTAGTTTTTTTCATAATAAACTTATATTTTTTAAACCATATGGTTATTTCATAAATTATATTTATCAATTTCTTTTTTAATTAGATATTTTTTAAATTTTTCTGGATATTTTGTTTTCAATTCTTCAACTATAGATTTATCAACTTACATCAATATATCTATAAAATCTTTATTATCTAATGTTTTAATATTCCAATTTGCACCAAGTTCTATTAATTCATACATTATTGGATAAGATACTATATATTTAGCACCAGATGCTGCCATTAATGCAGTACATCCGTTGTAATCCTGAATGTCTAAATCTACACCATATTTAACTAATATTTTAATCATTTTAATTATTTTTTCCGCGTTATGACTATATCCTAATATAAGTTTGATTAATGGTGTCCTTCCAAAATTTTTATCTTGAATATTTACATCTGCACCTTGTTTTAATAAATTTTTAGTTTTTATAATATCAAGAGTTCTAATATAAATAAATAAATCCCTACTATCAATAGGTGTAGTTGGTAAATAATATTTTTTACTTGTCATTCCACTAGTTGTAAATGTGTATGACATTAATGATTCAGACATATTATCGTTTTTATGTATAAAATTTTTATGAACTAAATATTTAACATAATTATATATTTCTTTAGAGTTAGGCAAATCTACACCATAGTTATTATAAATATAATGGTTTATAAATTCAAGAATATGATCCTCTGATAATGATTGATGTATATTAATAATATTTTTTATTGCCTTTTTATATAATATTGGAAATAAACTTGTTATAAGTTTTAAATTAAAATTTATACTTTCATTATATAATTCGAATTTAGTTATCATATATTAAATTTTATATTATTTTTATATATTTCAGGATCTATATTTAAATGTACTATAACATCTTTATTTCCTGCGCCTACATTATACCATTCATCTTCTTCATATATTCTTATACTTATATATTCAAATTGAAATGTATATTGAATTTCTTTAACGAATCCGCTTGGCCCTGATTCAAACGAAATTCTATCACATATACCAAAATGTGAATTAGAATTTTCATCTTCAAATGATATAACTTTGTCAATTAATAACTTAAAAATTAAATTCCTATATTCACATTCCTGATTTGATATAATTTCTATATCAGAAGGTGTAGAATAATGTCCTCTTCTTAATTTTTTAAATTCTCTTTCATTATTAGCAGAATATTCCATTTCACGTGCTAATTGATATAAATTAATATATAATTTGTCATTTTTTTCAACTATATTTTTCCATTTATAACCATAGCCTTCATATGTTTTTATAAATTTCATACGTTATATTTTTTAATTATTTCTACTTGTTTATCAAATTCTTTCTCATCTTCAATAACATTACCGTTACCATCAACTAATATCCAAGAAAATTCACTTTCACCGCGTTCAGCAGCATATTCTTCTATACCATACCATATTGCAGAATAATAATCTTGCCTATAGCCTTTATTTATAATTTTATAATAAGCTTCAGTTTCTTTTATTTTACTTAATGGAACTAAAAATTCACCACTAATTTGTACCTTTAATAATTTTTCAGTATGATCATATTTTGGTCTGCTTAATGATTCATTAAATCTTTTAATTTTCATATTCTATATATAATTTTTCAAAACTAAAATAAATATTTATCTATAATTGAATAGATAGAATTCTACAAAAAAAATAATAAAAAAAATGAATATAATTTTAGCAACAATTTTATTGACATTGTTAGGTGCTGGTTTAGTTGTACTTTTAGTATGGTTAAGTGTGGTGTCTTGTAGATCAATAAAATTTAAGAAGAAAGTCAAAGCTCAACTTGACGGAATAAGAAAAAGAATGGATGAAAATGATCAATCATTATCATCTTCGATAAATGATCTTTATAAAAATATACAAGAAATCTCTGATTTACACTTGAAAAATTTAGAAGAGTATAAAAAACAAACAAATTTAGATTTTGAAGAATTGCATAGAGGTTTTTTAAGTGATATTCAAATAGAATTAAATGAATGGGTAAAATCACACAAAAAATTAGAAAAAAGCACAGATTCTCGTTTTGATAAACTCTATAACACAATAAAAGAAAAAGAACAATAATAAATAAAGAATTCTATCTACTAAACCTCTATTTAAGAGGTTTTTTTATTTGCTTTTAAATATATCTAAAACTTAGTTATTTTTATTACTATATAGTATGCGGAATTTTCCGCAAATAAAAAATAAATAAATAAAAAATGAGTAAATTGAATGGAACCTGCAAATTTTATAACAGCGCGAAAGGGTTTGGATTTTTAATTGAAAATCAGACAGGTAACGAGGTTTTCGTACACGCTACAGGTTTAATTGATGAAATTAGAGAAAATGACGAAGTTGAGTATGAAGTTGTACCAGGTAAAAAAGGTCAGAATGCAGTAAATGTTAGAGTTTTAAACTAAGATATTTTTAAACATTTTCTAAACAAACTTTTTTAATATTCTTATCCTAGTTCACTTCTATCGATCCTTTAATTTTTTTCAAAATTCATTCAATTGCGATACAATTTTCAAAAAACAAGTGTATATTTGTAGTCTCTAGACCAAAGAGGTTGTACGACCTCGGAAGGCCCGGAACAAATCCTCGGTTTGGAACCGGGGTTTTTTTATGTCCTGATAATTCCATCCTCCAGTGAAAAGAATGGAACAAAAAACTATTACTTTAAAAAAATTTCTCATGTTGGTTTTTGATTTAAAATTGTTCACAAATATCAACTTTAAAAAAATTAAGAAAACTGATTTTATTGGTAAAGTAGTTGTGCTTAATTTTTGGGGGCCTTTTTTTATTTAACAAACATCCAGCCATCAATAATTTCAACTTCACACTTACAATTGATGCCTCTAATACCATTGTTTACCTTAAATGGCACAGATACTATACCCGGTAATATAACTTGCACCGTGTAACCTGACCATAATCCTTTGTAAGTACCATCTGGCACACTTACTTTTTCTAATGACTTAGTTTTCATCTTTTATTTTATTTATGTTTATTAATTTATTTTTTCTTTCTATTTTAACTGTAGTAAACCTGCTTGCAAATAATCCAGATAAAAATCCATTTTCACCTATTATGTCAATCTGATTAGCACCAAATTTCACATATGTTGATGTTATTACTTTATATTTTTTACCTAATATTAAATCGTGACTAAATCCACTATTTTGTTTACATATTACAAAATCTCCTTCTTTAAAAGAATAATCACAAAACCTATTAAAATATTTTTCTTTCATACACAAAATTTTTCAATGGCAAAAATAGATTTTCTGGAAATTCTTTAAAATTAAAGAATTTCCATTCTTCACATTTGTCTGGCTCAACAATTGTTAAATTATTAAGTTCATTTTTATTAATATATTTTACAACTTCATATATAACTGTAATATAATGAGTTTCTTTATCAAAAATAGCATTAGTAACACCAGCAAGTACAAGATTATTATAATCCACAGTTAAATTTGTTTCTTCTTTTAATTCTCTTATAGCACAATCTTTTAGGTCTTCACCAAAATCAAGTTTACCCCCAGGTAATCCCCAAGTATGATAACCTAAATTAATATTTTTTCTATAGCCAAGTAATATTTCGTTTTTTTTATTTCTTATTATTACTGCTACTCCTACTCTAGGATTGATATTATTCATAATATTTAATTTTTATTTAATAGTTTTCAATTTCAAATGATGGAATTGTTGATTGATTATCAGACCACAGTTTGACAATATCAAGTCTCATTTTTTCTAATCGTTCTTTATTTACTGAAAATATTTCTTACCGTGAATCAGCAATTTTTATTTTATCTTCTTCAGAATATGTTGGACCTTTTTCGTTTAAAAATTTAGAAAGTTCTATCTGTTTTTCAATATTAACTTTATTTATCATAACTGTTTTACGACCGAGATCATTATAATATATAATATCAAAACAAAATTTTCCATTATTATCACCATAAATTTTTTCAATAGCATAAATTTTTTCTGTGTCAATAAATGTACCTTGAACTGTAATTTTCATAATTTTTTATTTTTTTGTAAGATTATTTTTATATTCATTGATTAAACTAATTTCTTGCCTATGAAACATTATATTATATTGATATTTACCACATGTAAATTTTTTTGAAAATTTATATGAAAATGTGACTTTGCCAAATACACCGTCTTTTTCAAATTTCCATTTTGCACATTTCTTTAACATCTTCTTTCTTTTTCTTGGAACACGGTTATCAAATTTTGGTTCCCATTTTGATGGATTTGGATTTTTTGGTTTTGATTGATTATGCTTTTCGCAATAATATTTATCTTTATAATCTTTACTAAATGCTGTTGGCTTATTACATTTACAGCATTTTGTCAGTGGTTCAAATACCATAGATGAATAAGAACAATGTTTACAATATCCGTAACCATCAGTTCTATCCCTACGTTCCATTTCATGGTTACAATTTAAAACCTTTTGATATTTTATCCAGCAAGATTCTTCTGCATCTTCTATTGTTTTACCTTCACCACGAAGAAAACAAGATGGTTCTTTTGGAAATGCTTCAAAAAATGCAGTAGTATAAGACTCTTTATTGGCTATACCTTCAGATAAACCTTTAATTGGATCAGAACCAAATATTTTATCAATACTGCCGCTTGGTAAAACAATTCCATTACTACCGCCTTGACAGAAACAATTCCAATCATATTTAGAATCATATTCAGGTCCACATGATATTTTTACTTTCATATCGTTTTAATTAAAATCTTCGACAACATCAATATTACTAGATTTACGAAATATATTCACTATTTCAAGTGTTAATTTTCTAACTTCATCAGAGTTTTTCATTATTTTTAAATTATTTACAAATATATAAAAAATAATTTAAATAATCAAGAAAGGAACAATATTTTTTAATATATAATATCGTATCGAAAGATACACATTTTGGGTTATGTTAGTTCAGAGTCATCATGAGGGCTTTGAAATTGTTGAAAGGCAATAAATGAATTAGCAAACTAAAAACAAAAATAAAAAATGTATTATGACACACAACAGAATGCTAGATCGCGCACCCAGCGTTGTAATCACTAGCAAAAAAAATGAATTAAAAGTTTATCAAGGAAACACCGTTTACTTAAACGATGGTGATAATTTTGAGTTGAGATTTTTTAATCCTATGAATTTCAAAGTAGGAGTAGAAATAAATTTCAACGGAATAAAAAAAGGAGATGGTTATTTAGTTTTAAATCCAGGACAAGATATAATTCTCGATAGGTTTTTAGATGAACAACGAAAAATGTTGTTTGAAACTTATATTATAAATGGTAATAGCAAAGAAGCTGTTGAAGCAATTGCTAAAAATGGTATAATTACATTTAACTTTTATAAAGAACACGGCTCTTATGTGCCTGAAGATGTAAATATCAATTATGCGTTTCCACCTAAACCTTTTAAGCATACTAGACATGTTAAAGGTATGAATGGAAATTCAGGCACAGTTGGAAATTCAGGCACAGCTGGAACACCTTATTTTACAAATTCAGTTACCACTAGCGTAAATTATAATAGCACATTTACTTCACCTGGAGTTTCTTTCTTTGAAAGTGATATATCTTATTCTACAGGATCACTATCAAGGGGAATAAGTACAGAAAATCTTGATTTAGATGAAGACTATTGCTTTACATCTAGTTCTATTCCAGTAATAGATAATTTAGAAACTGGAAGAATTGAAATGGGGGAAATATCAAATCAGCAATTAAAAACTGTTAATGCGCAATTTTCATCAACACCAATTCATACTGTTACATATCAATTACTTCCTTATTCAGCAATGAATCGTACAATTGGTGAAATAAGAGAATATTGCACTTCTTGCGGATACAGATTAAGAAAAAACACATGGGATTTTTGTCCTAAATGTGGATCAAAAATTAATTAATAGAACTATGAAAAAGATAGATATAATATGTATATTAGATATGTCAGGCTCTATGGAATCTATTATAGACAAGGCAAGAGAAGGATTTAATCAATTCTTAAAAGAGCAACAAGAAAGTAAAAATAAAATAAAATTTTCATTGTTATTTTTTGATACAAATTTTTATATGCCATATAAAAATATTAATATTAAAAAAGTAAAACCTGTTAATGAAGATACTTATTATGCTCATGGCGGAACTTCACTTCTGGATGCTGTAGGATTTTCAATAAATTCTTATTTAGATGATTTAGCATTAATTCCAAAAAATAAAAGGTCTGATAAAACTTTATTTGTTATTTTAACAGATGGATTTGAAAATAGTTCTAAAGTTTATCATCGCGAATTAATAAAAAATATGGTAACTGAAATACAAGAAGAATTTAAAGCGTCTTTTATCTATTTAGGCGCAAACCAAGATGCGTGTTTTGAAGCAGAATCAATGGGCATAAATAAAACTAATGCATTTAATTATGATGCAACTAATAATGGTATAACAGTTGCTTATGCAAATATATCAAAATCTGTAAATTATTATGCTAATAATGATGTAAAGGAAAACTTATTTCAGCAATAACAAAAAAGTTTAAAAATGGAATCAAATTGATTCCATTTTTTTATAAAATTCATAAAATTTATCTTTTTTTCTTGATATCCATTTTTATTTTCATTATAATCATGCGACCCCCAACTATTCCAAACATTTAAATTTATATTTGCATCAGGAATATAAATATATTCATATTTACCAGATGATATAACCTCATTATTAAGGATATATTTAATCTGTTTATCTGGCAAATTAAGTTTATATAAGCTTGTTTCTAAATATGGACTATCTGCTCTAATTTTCCAATATGTTTGTTTAGCGTTGGGCTGAATAGAGTCAAATGTTTTAATATATTTCATTTTTTATTAGTATTTTCAATAATCATTTGTAGGTGAGTATTTTCTTTCAGTTCAATATCAAAATCTTGTTTAATTTGATTTTTCAAATACTCATAAGTATAATGGTTTTCATAAATTATTTTCCAATTACTTGGAATTTTTTTCTTTATTGTTTCTAATGAAACTGGTAAATAATTTTCTTTTGATTCTCTATCCCAGTTTGTTGTATATTTATACTTCAATAGCCAATGTAATAATACTCTAAAATTTGTTGAGATATCACCCCATTTGCTTTCAAAATCATGTAAATATTTAGGATCTGATTTTTCTTTTATTTTTTTAATATCTATCATATTCATTTTATCAAAAGATGTCGATGGTATCATATCTCTAATAATAATATACTTAAATTTATTATTAAAAACTTGTTCATTCCAAAATTGCCTAATTTCACTTGAAGTGCCATAACTATAAACTTCGTGTATAACAGATGACAATAATATTGCAGCATTATAACTATTAACATTTTGTATTACTTCATTCCAATTAGAATAAAAATCAATGTCTGGGTATTGATTTTTAGATATATTAATCATATCATCATCAATATCATAACCAATTAAATTAATATCTGGTTTCATTTTGTATATTTCTTTTAATAATGATCCATCAGCACATCCAAAATCTACTAATGTGTCCATATCTATTTTATTAAAAAAGAATAATTTATCAGCCAATCCTTTATTCATTTTTCCGATATATTCATTAATATCAGATATTGGATTTGATGTTAATTTAAACTCAAATAAAAAATCTTCAAATAGTTTTATCTTTTTCATATGTTATATTTTGCTATAATATTTTTTTCATCTTGTAGCATTATTTCTTTTTTAGTTGCAAATCTAAAATATTTCTTATCGCTACATATCATGTTATAATAGTCTGTTATATATCCATTTTCTGGACAATTAGGGTTAATATCATATAAAATTCTAATCATCTCTTTACTACAAGATATTACTTTACCAACATTAGTAGTCACAAAAAGTTTTTTGGCTTGTCCTTGATGTCCAGAATTATATTCAATTGGAAAATTTGGTAAAGCAATTACAAAATCTTCTGATTCAAAATTTTGATAAAAATCTTCAAATAGTTTTATTCTTTTCATATGTTAAATTTTTTAGATTTTGGTAATAATTCTGCGGTATTTATACAATCTTGTAAATTATCTGATTCATATAGTATTTCATATTTATTATACGGTGTATCCACTATTAAAAAATTATCTAAATCTAACCATTTTCCTTCTAATCCATCATAAACAGCAAGTCTTCTAACTTCTAAAAATATTCTTTCATGAATATTTTTTCTTGTTGGATCTCTATATATTTGCAATATTTCACATACAACATATGTATCATGAATTCTAGCATTTAGTTGCCAAATTATATATTTTTTAAGTTTTGGCAATTCTTCTAATTCTTCGTATAATTTTATATATTTCATATTTACATATTAAATTTTGAGACTGTTTCTTTGAATATAAATTGTTCATAAGCTTCAATTTCTTCTGCTGTTTTTTCTTCTTTTAATTTATTTTCAAATTCTGGTGTTAAAATCCATTGTAAAATTTTACCATTATAATGTTTAGACAATTTAAATAAATTTAAATACACTCTATTATAATCTATCCAAATATTATAATTATAATCAAAAACAGCATATTCAAAATTATCTTTAAATGCTTCTAAATTATCAATTGCTATTATTTTTTCAAAAATTTCTTCTGGTGAATTAATATAATTAACAATAGTATCTTTTATTTCTTTTTTTAAATCCTTAAAATCGCCCAAATTTTCATAATGTTCAGATTCAATATCATATGAAAAATCATTAAATTCAGAAACATTTTCTAAAAATTCTGCGATTGTTTTAACATCTAATTTATGTTTTTTCATATATTCTATTATTGTATCATAATCAAAATTTAATTCTAAATCAAATCCATTAGAATACTGTGAACTTAATTCAAATGGTAAACTTTTTATTGAATCTTTTGCTGTTTTTGATACTGCACGTTCATTTTCATAACTTATTTCTGTTATAAAATCATCTAATTTATCTTTTAATCCTAAATAATTAAATAATTTATTAATTTCACCATCTTCTATATTACCATCATCTTCTAATTTTAAATTAAATTTGAATAATTCTGCGAATTCTTTAATTTTAATTGTTATCTCTGGATTTAAATAACGTTCAATATAATTTAATTCGTCTTCATCTACATAATATTCATAACCACTATAATAACCATTAAATTGTAAATAATATTCTAAAATATTTGATTCTATATTTACTAATTTTTCTAATTTACTAGATTTCATAAAAAGTGTGAGACTATCTTTATCATATTCTGGTTCATATCTATAATAACCAGAACTTTTTAATTTATAATCTTTTTCATCTAGCCCTATATAATTTGCAATATTTTCTGGTTTAAAATCTGGTGATTCTAATACCTGTATTAAATTTTCTTTTTCATCAACATTTGAATTTTCTTTAATAGGATTATTTCGAAAATATTCAGCTTGTTTTAATGTCTTAAAACTTATATCTCTAAGTTTTTTAATCTTAGAATTTTTATCATTATTTAATTTAGTTCTCTTATGTGGATCTTTTTCTTTACCCAATCTTTTTCTATCACTTTTAATACCTTTTTGTAAATATACAGCATTCTTAAGTAATCCGTTCTTAACTTTAAAAGGTTTAGCGGAATTTATTGTTATTGGCTTGAAATTTTCGTAACTCTTAATATATTTCATATGTTAAATTTATCTAATCTATCTTTTAATTTTTGTTTTTCTATTTCTTCTGGCGTTGCTAATCTTAATCTCCAATTTAGAAACCAAGTAGGACCAGGGCCAATAATAGGTATGCCCTTTAATTCTGCACAATTTTGTCCAATATTTGATATTATACAAACATTATCTTCAAAGTATTTTTTAAGGATTTCACTCCATTCAAAATCTGGACTTAGTTTAATATAATCACCAACTTTAAAATTATATTTATTAGATTCAAATATTCTACTTTCATTTATAAAATCACAAAAATTAATAATCATACATTATATATAAAAATAATTGAGTAATTTTTTTATTAAAAATATAAACTTATATTTGAATATAAAATAAAAAGAATAAAAAAAATGAAAATTAGATCAGGTTTTGTTAGCAACTCATCTTCAAGCAGTTTTGTTATATTTAGAGATGCAATACCTAATAATCAATTGGATATGATATTAAATATTGATCATTGGGTTAAAATATTTATTGAAAAAGATAAAGAAAATGGTGGTGTAGATAATTTAGAAGATAAATTTTCTTACTATGATTCTGACCCTTGGAGAATTGTTGTATATGATGATTTTATCTTTGGTGAAACATCTATGGATAATTTTTCCATGGATGAGTACCTTAATTATTTAAAAATTGATAATAAATATATCTGTTGGGACGAAGGATATACAGATGAACCATATCAAAATCAACTTAAATTTATTAAAAAAATGAAACAAAAATATCGTAAAAAAAAGATTGATAAAATAAATAATACCGACAATGAATTATGATAACACAAATTATTTTATTATGTATAATTTTTCTTTTAATTTTATGTAATACGTTATTTGTATATAAATATTTAAAATTAAAAAAAGGATTAAAGAGTTATTCTAATATAGGTACAGGTAGATATGGTTATTATAAATATGTTGATAATAGTTATTCATTTTATAATGGTTGGGTATATGTATTTGAAATAGACAAATATACAAATGGATTATCAAAAATAAAAATTGATAAAATAGAAGCTACTAATAAAAATTATATTAAAGATTGTGATGAAAAAGCTAGAAATAAATTTCTTTCTATGAAATTATCATCTGAAATAGAATGGTTAGAAAGTGAAGACCACATAAAAAAACTTCGTAGAGAAAAACTGGAAAAAATTAATAAAATATAAAAAACCTAAATTAAGTCGTATTGGACGACTTTTTTATTTTAAATTTATTAAACAAATTAAAAAATTTTATCTATAGTTTTTACAGAATATTAAAATTATAAATCAAAAAAATTAATTATGGCTTACGAAAACAAAAGAGGAGACTTGATTCTCCCACAAGGCACATTTGTATATATACAAGATGGCGCATCTGGCACAGTACAAGTTGCTGTTGGTCCATACAAAGAATCAATAGGTGAGATTGACAAAATCGTTATCTTTGATGAACGAACAAAGAAATTTGTTCAAGCAAATGAATTTTCAGATGCTATACAAGTCGCTAGATCAGCAGACGAAGGTCAATATATAGTATTAATTAATCCAGCTGAGCCTAAAGATAATGAACAAAAATTTCCTCAAAGAGGGAAAAACTCACAAACAATTACTCTTAAAACAGGGAGTAAAGTAAATATTCCAGGACCTGCAACTTTTCCACTTTGGCCAGGTCAAATCGGTAATGTATTAGATGGACATAACCTTAAATATAATGAATACCTTATTGTAAGGGTATATAATGAAGAGGAAGCTAAGAAAAATTTATCTAATGCAATCGTTAAAACAGCTGCGACTGATGATAAACAATCTAAATCTTTAATTGCAAAAGAAGATTTAGTAACAGGTAAACTTCTTGTTATAAAAGGTACAGATGTATCTTTTTATATTCCGCCTACAGGTATTGAAGTTGTTTCAGAGAATGGACATTATGTTCGTAAATCTGTAACATTAGAGAGATTAGAATATTGTATCTTATTAGATCAGAATGGTGACAAAAGGTATGAAAAAGGACCTGCAGTTGTATTTCCTAAGCCAACTGAGGAATATCTTGAACAAGATGGTAAGAAAAAATTTAAAGCTCTTGAGTTAAATGATAATATGGGTATTTATTTAAAAGTTATTGCTGATTATGAAGAAAATGGCCGTCAATATAAAACTGGCGAAGAACTTTTCATTACAGGAAAAGAACAAAAAATATATTTTCCAAGAGAAGAACACGCAATTATCAAATATGATGATAGAGCGATGCACTATGCAGTAGCAATTACTGGTGGCGAAGCACGATACGTTCTTAATAAAGACACAGGTAATATTTCATTATTTGTTGGACCAAAAATGTTCATTCCTGATCCACGGAAAGAAGTTATTGTAAAAAGAATTCTTGATGAAAAAACAATAAAATTATGGTTTCCTGATAGTACTGATGCTATTCAGCATAATAAATTATTAGAAGCTGAAATGAATCAGAATGATTTTTCTGATCTTGGATATAGAAGTAATGCATATGTTACTGATAGAGGATTTTCTAAGCAAGTTAAAAGTTCATCTTTGAATATGGCAGATGAAATGGCCAGAAAAAATACTTTTACAAAACCAAGAACATTAACAATGGATAACAAGTATGAAGGTGCTGTAACAATAAATGTTTGGCCAGGCTTTGCTATTCAAATAGTTAAAAAAACTGGAGAAAGGGAAGTTGTTGTTGGTCCAAAAGTTAGATTACTTGAATTTGACGAAACACTTGAAGTTCTAGAACTTTCAACTGGTAAACCAAAGACAGATAATGTTTTAATGAAGACTGTGTATCTTCAAACTGAAAATAATGTTGTATCTGATATCATAGACGCTGAAACTAAAGATTTAGTAAATGTGAAAATTAGATTATCTTATAGAGTTAATTTCACAGGAGATAATAAGAAATGGTTTAATGTTTCTAATTATGTAAAATTAATGACTCAACACCTTCGTTCACTTGTTCGTAATAGAGTTAAAAAGATTAATATTGAAGATTTCAACAATGATCCTGCTGATATTCTTAGAGATACAATTTTAGGAACAGCAGAAGAAGGTAAAAAACGAAATGGAAAAACATTCTCAGAAAATGGAATGCAAGTTTATGATATTGAAGTTCTTGATATAGTTATTGGTGACCAAGAAATTTCATATTTCCTTAAGGATTATCAAAAACACATTGTAAGACAAAATTTGGAAATGAACAAACTTCAAAAAGATTTGGATAATGTTAAAAAAGAAGAAGATATCAAAAGACAAAATTTGTTAGAAGTAGCTAAAACAGATGAAATTCGTTTAACAATAAATACAAATAAAATTGCAAACGCAAATGCCGCAGAATTGTTAAAAGTAAATGCTGAAAAAGAAAGACAAGCTATTCTTGATGAAATTTCAAAAATGATTTTTGAAATTTCAAAACTGAAAGATGAACATAAACTTGAAGTTGAAAAAGAAAGTTCTGAAATTCGTACAGCAGAATATGAAAAACAGATGTTAGCTATTCAGCCTAAGTTAATTGAAGCCATGATTACTCTTGGTGGTGTTAAAACAACTGAAATCCTTGCAAAAAATCTTAAAGAGCAAGGAAACGATTGGACAAATCTTTTCAAAAAAGGTGGAATTGAAGGATTATTAGATACAGTTAAAGGTACACCTTTATATGATAATTTAGTAGCAGTTCTAAATCCAAAAAAAGCAGAATAAGAACAATAGTTCTGAGATAAAAAAATGAGAAATATTTTAATATTTCTCATTTTTTTTACTATCTTTGTGATATGAAAAATTTAAAATATATTTATCTTGATGATTTAAGAACACCAGTTTGTGATATTTGGACAATTGTTAGGAACTATGTGGAATTTACTAAAACAATTGAATCAATTGGATTGGAGAATATTGAAACAATTTCATTAGATCATGATCTTGGATTAAGTGAATTTGAAGATGAAAAAACTGGATATGATTGTGCTAAATATTTAGTAGAGATATCTATAAATACAAAAATTAAACTTCCACAAATTTTTGTACATTCTTCTAATCCAGTAGGAAGCTTAAATATTATAAAATATGTAAATAATTATTTACATTTTTGTAAACTTCCTGAAACTTGTGATATTATTAATATTAAATTTAAATTATGAAAAAAAAGCGACATATGTCGCTTTTTTTATGAATTAAGAATTCCGGAATCAAGTATCCCACTTATTCTGTTACAGATTGATGTAAGAGTTTGCGCATAATTTGGGTCTGTAGCATAGCCCGCTAAGGAAATTTCTGTTACAAATGCAATAGGATCATCTTTAACTTCTAATGCTTTTGAATATCTTGGATTTCTAATGAGAAAATTCGCATGATCAGTGAAACATTCCTCAGGTGATTCATATTTCATAAAATAATCTTTTACTTTATATTTAAAGTAATTTTGTCCATTTCTTATTACTGATTCCACAGAAATTATTTCAGGAAATGTTAAATCTGATCTATGACTATACTCAGTGGTGGTTAACAACTGTTTATTTTCATTAAGAGTTCCAGCTGGTGCTTTTACACCGAAATAAGACCAACCGGCGCAAGAAGAATTCCAGCCACTTTCTAATGCGGCTTGTGCTAATATTGCAATTGCTGACATGCCAGTTTCATTTTGTGTTGCTTCAGCATAAGGATAAAGTAATGCAACAAAATCTTCTGGTTTTAATTTTACATTTTGTTCAAGTTCATTCATTTTCTATACGATTTATTTTTATTTGACGAATAGCATCGCCAATAATGAAAAATTCCTCATGTGAAAAATTATCCATTCTTCCATTATTACATTCTGTACAACATGGTACACAATTATTAATTGTATGCCCGATTGAATTATCTTTTCTATCAAAGCCATTACTTTCAAATCCACAATAAATACACGGCTTTGGTAAATTTTCTTTTACCCAATCTAATGTTAAATTAAAATCTGTTTTATATCTATCGAGTTTTTTATATCGTCTAAATACATGTTCTGATTGTTTTTCAAAATTTTTACTACGCTCTTCTTTATTTTTTATATAATTTTTTTTACTACGTTTAGATACACATTCTTTACATTGCCTTTTAAGAGATTCTTTTTTATAAATAGAATGCCTACCTTGATGAAAAAATTCGTTAGTTAGTGGTAATTCTTTTTTACAAGAATAACAAATTCTTATTTCTGGCATTTCATTTTTTCTATTATCTAACATATTTCTTTTTTCTTTAAACTTTACAATATCACATTTTAATTGATCATCATCTCTATAAAAAACAGCAGTTTTACCTTTATAACAATTAAGATTTTTAGTATTTATCATAGCTGATATTGTTTTAGCAGATGTATTTAATTTTTTTGAACATTCTGATAATGAATTAAAAATTTCAAATTCAAATGTTTTTGAATCAATTGTAGCAACAGGTTTTTTTTGGTTCTCTCCTATCATAATTTATTTTTTTAAGTATATATAAAATATTTTAGGTGCTAAAATGCTCCAAGCGATTTTTATTTTTTTAATTATATATTAATTTTTTATTCTGAATAAAAGCCGTATCTTTGTGCTTCACTTAAAAACAATAAAAATGTATCCTAAAAAAGTAGTATCAAAAAAAACAAAATGTACAACTCATATTTGCTCAGAATGTATTGGAGATTTTGATGCAAAAAATTTATTTGTTGCACAAGTACCTGATCGTGATTATACTACGATTTATTGTGAAAAATGTTTAAATGAATTAGGAATTACAGAATTTCGTCCTTATCATAAAGTTTCTGAAAAGAAACCTAAAATAATAACTGAAAAGAAACCTAAAATCATAACTGAAAAGAAAACTACAACTAAAAAGAAACCTACCATATTAAAATCTGAAAAAGACGCAAAAGTTTTTTTTAATGAATTATCAAATCCATCAAAGCCTAATAGTGCGTTAATATTAGCAAAAAGAAAATATACAAAGAAAATAAAATGACAAAAGAAGAAATTAAGCAAGATGTTATTAAAAAATTGGATGATTTTTGTAAAAGTAATTTTGTAGAAATTGAATTAAATACAGAAGGAAGTTTAACTGAATCAAATAAATATTTATCATTAAACAATGTTAAATTAGCATTAGAAATGTGTTTTGAAGAAACATATAGATCAAAATGAGACTTTTAAGATATATTGATGATAAATGGACGTTTAGAGAACAATATGATTATATAAAACGTGCAAGTATTATTTTGCCTTTTATCATAATTATTATCGAAATAATTAAATATTTCATAATCAAAAATTATAAATTTAGTCCTTTATATATTATTTTCTCAGTTTTTTTTAATTTTATATTTTATATTCCATTTATTATAAATTCTATTAAGTATAATAAAAAATTCAAAAAAATAGAAAAACAGATATTAGAAAATTATACTACTAAATTAAAAACTGTTAAAGCAAAAATAAATTATTGTAGTTTTATTAAAAATGAAGTTTACGAATTAATGGTGTTAAAAGATACAACAACATTAACCCCTTCTAAATGGAATATTATTTTTCAATTATTAAGAAATAGTAAAACTAATACAAGTTACATTAATAAAATAATTGTATTTGATAGTAATGATAATGCATATTTATTAAAAAATATCATAAACAAATTTGAATTGAATGATATAAAAGAAGAGAGATTAAAAAAATTAAAAAGACTCAATAAATTATGGAAGAATTAAATCATATATATGTAGTTGATTGGTATTTACCAAAAATTAATAATTTTCAGCAAGAACAAGAATATGTAGAAAATGAAGATGTTGCTGATAAAGATATTGTTAATAAAAATAAATAATATATGACTGAAGATAAAAAATATTGGTTAAATGAATTTGGTGAAAGATATTGGTACAAAAAATCAGATATAACGATAACTGCTCATAGATCATATCATTGGTTAAATAGAATCACCTTTATAAAAGAAGGTTCGGTACATTATGTTGAAGATAAAGGAATTTGGTCAACTGGAGATAGACGACATATTGGTGAAACTACCTATACAAAATTTAAAGAAGAAGAAGATAATTGGGTGCCAATAGAAAGTTTTTGGAAATATGCTGAAGAATTAAAATATGAATATGATTATATAAGAAAATATAATTTATAAATGCAAAAAAAGATTAAAAATATAATACGGCACTCAATAAGTGTCAAAGAAACAATTTATAGTGATGATAAATTACTTAAAACTATTGAAAATATAGTAGAAATAATTGTTAATTGCTATCAAAATGGTGGGAAAGTTCTTTTTTGTGGAAATGGTGGTAGTGCTTCTGATGCACAACATATTGCAGCAGAATTGTCTGGTAGATTTTATTTTGATAGACCACCATTATTTGCTGAAGCATTACATGTAAATTCTTCCTATGTAACTGCTGTTGCAAATGACTATTCATTTGATGTAATATATTCACGTCTTGTACAGGCGATGGGAACGAAGAATGATATATTAGTAGGAATATCTACATCTGGCAATTCTACAAACATCATTAAAGCCTTTGAAATTGCAAAAGAAAGAGGTATGCTAACTATAGCATTTACTGGAATTGGTGGTAATATTGAAAAATTAAGTGATTATATAATTAATGTGCCATCAACTGATACACCAAGAATTCAGGAGTCTCATATCATGATAGGTCATATTATTTGTGAATTAGTTGAAGAAAAAATGTTCAAATAATTTGTCATATCAAAATTTTTCCTTATCTTTGTACTATTAAACAATTAAACACATACTATGTCATTTGATAAAAACTTAGCCAAGAAAATCTCAGAAGAATCACAAATTGCATTAGAAAATATCGCAAAAAAGTACGGTGTATCCATTAAAAATAACGGTGGTATTCTAGGAGAAAATGATTTTACAATGAAAATGAAAGTTGAAGTTGTAAATGCAGTTAAAAAGTACAGTTCTTATATTTATCAAATGCTTAATTTGCCAGAAGACATAATCGGAAAAACTTTCACAAACAGAGGTGTCAATTTCACAATCACCGAACTTAATACAAAAGCTCCAAAATTCCCAGTAAATGCTGTTGATGAAAATGGTAAAGGTTTCAAATTTGCAGCAGAATCAATACGATCAGTACTTAATATTACTACTGATTATAGGTTTGGTGGCTTGTAAAATACAAAGAAATATTATGAAAATTGCAAACGAAATTATTGAAAAACTTCAGTTACTCAAAGGTATCAATCTTGATGTTGCTTTCCGTATTTTTAGAGAAAATAAACTTGATGTTAAAGCATCAGGATTTGTTGAAAATATTATAGCTCTATTGCTTGATAGAGAATTACCTAAAAATGAACGTGGTATGGATTTCAAAGGTCTATTTGAAGTCAAAGAAATAAAAGTACATTTTAATAAGAAAAACGCTCAAATGAGGACTGGTGGTGACACAAATATTAGTTCATATTTGAATTCGGAACCAAATTTCTTTGAATCAAATATTTGGGATAAAACAAAAAAGATATTAATTGTTTGTGTTGATGAAAATAGAATAATTGTTGATGTTCGTATTTTTGATGGTGAGTCTTATGCAGACCAAATGAAACAAGATTATGATGCAATTAAAACCGCAAAAAATCTTTGTCGTCAAAATAATAAAATACTAGTTTTTAAAACTGGCTTCAATTCAATTATGATCAAAGGTAATTGTGCTATTGATATGAGTGAAAGTATTATATTGAATGAAAACGAAATTGATAATCAAGATTCTTATATTCGTGGTCTTTTTGATCATAAATTTCAATCTTATCAAGAAAAATTGAAAACTATTGTAGAAAGTATTTGTGCTCTAATGAACAAAGCATCACTTTCAGATTTACAATTAATTATGAAAATGGCTGAAGTAAGGATGAAAGAGAGCGTTGGATTTGATGTGAATGTTGAAATGAATTTTTAAAATAAAAAATAAAATTAAACTTGAATAGAAATTTTTAATATAAAAGATGAATTAAAAAATATAATATATGTCAGTTTTGATCTTAATAGCTTTAGGAGTATGTTTTTCAACAAGCATACTCTTTCTTGTTTTATATATAAAAATTATAAAAAAATGTTCACAAACTAATTCAAATTTACAAAAAACCGAATTAAACTACTCAACACTATTAGAAAATTTTAATAACTTAAAAAAAGAATTAACTATGTCTAATAGAAAAGGTTATTATGATAACACCGTCAATCTTATGTCTCCTGAAGATTATAAAAATAATTCGCCAGGTGAACTATATAGATGTATTTTATATGTTAAAGAATTAGATAGATACACTAATGGTATGTCTAAAATTGAACTAACTGATGTTGAATTAATATCTGGATTTGATAATACTCAATTTGATTATGTAAAAAGAACTATGAGAACTAAATTTTCATCTCTAAGAAAGACTTCTGACATAGAATGGCTTGAAAGTGAGGATAGTATAAAAGAAGTTAGAAAACAAAAACTTAAAAAAATATTAGAAATTGGTCAAAATTGATTTTAATATTGGAGATAAAGTTTTATGTAAGAAAAATTACAAAGTAAAAAATACTAACATACTTTTTCTTAAAAATAAAACATATAATATAGAAAAAATCACACACTGGAATAAAGAAAATAACATTACTAATGTTATTATGTATAATATTATTAATTTGGTATTTCGTGGAAAAGAAACACCACATGAAGGATGGTCATTTATCTCAACTAACGAAATTCACAATTTATATCTTCCAAATTTTGAAGATTATTTTTATACAAAAAAAGAAATTAGAAAAATAAAATTAAATAAAATAGATAATGAAAGAAATTGAAAGAAAATTTATAGTTGATAAATATAAACTTATGTCCGAAATTCGTTCTATTGAAATAGTTGATAAATATCAAATAGAACAAGGCTATTTGTGTAATAATGGAATAACAGTCAGAATAAGAATACAAGATACAACTGGATTTGTTACAATCAAAGGTAAAACTGAAAATATTTCTAGAGATGAATTTGAATATGAAATACCTATTCAAGATGCTAAGGATCTACTTAAAATGTGTGATAAAACAATAATTAAAGAACGGACAGTTATTGAATATGGTAAAAAACATTGGGATGTTGATATTTTCTCTGGTGAAAATAAAGGACTTGTAGTTGCTGAAATTGAATTAAAAGAAGAAAATGAATTTTTTTTATCACCATCTTGGCTAATAAAAGAAGTTAGCAATGATTCAAAATATTATAATTGTAATTTAATTAAATTTCCTTATAATACTTGGGAATGATAGTTCCGGTTAATAATGCTAAATATAATTTTATTCAATATAAATCTACACATTTTTATAAATATCATGATGAAGATAATGCAGTATCTTTAACTATTTTTAAATCTGGATGGAATGATAATTATCATTGTATTGAAGAATGGGGGGAATATGAAGCAACAGAGCATCATTTATATAAATCAGAAGAAATATTTAAAATATATAGAATTAAATCTTTCTCAAGAAAAGAAAAATTAATTAAAATTAATGAAAGTATTTTGTAAAAAAACATATTTTGGATTTATCGAAGGTAAATTATATGAAGTTATTAGAATAAGCTCTGTGTTTGAGCCAAATGACTTTATAACAATAAATGATAATGAAGATATACCTTTTAGTGATTATAGGTTTAGACTAAATAAATCAACTGAATATGTAGAAGGATATATCGGAGAAAATGAAATATATTTCCATGATTATTTTATTAATATTAAAGAAGAAAGAAAATTAAAATTAGAAAATATATTAAAAGTAACTGGAGTGTAACCAAATTGTAACCAAAACTTAACTGATTTTCAAGTATATTTTATGTATTTCCCATATATATAATATATGATTTTGTCCATTGTAATTCCAGTAAAAAATGAAGAAAATAATATAGTAAGTCTATTAGATTGTTTAAAACAACAATCTTTTCAAGATTTTGATATAATTATAGCAGATGCAGATTCTACTGATTTTACTATACTTAATATTTTATCACACAAAATATCACACAAAATAAAAATAGTTAAAGGTGGTTTGCCTGGAGTTGGCAGAAATAATGGTGCAAAAAAAAGTAAATCTAAATTTATACTATTTATAGATGCTGATATAACTATAAAGGATAATAATTTATTACAAAAATCAATAACCCTAATAAATAATAATAATTTAGATTTAATAACTACTAACATATCATGTAGAAATAATAAAATAGCAAATCTCATTTATATTATTAATAATAAATTTCAATTTTTATCAAAATTTGACAAACCATTTGCAACTGGTATGTACTTTTTTATTAGAAAAAGTAAATTTGATGAATTGGAAGGATTTAATAAATATGATCAATACGCTGAGGATTACAATTTAAGCAGGAAAATAAATAAAAAAAAGTTTAATATAGTAAATTCATTTGTGTATTCTGATGATAGAAGATTTAAAAAAATAGGATATTTTGGTGTTATAAAATTATTTTATAAGACACTAGTAAATAAAAATAATGAGAATTATTATAAAGAAAAAATAAATTATTTTTAATGAAACAAGAAAAAATAAAAATAAAATCACTATTTATAAGTGATTTACATTTAGGAAATAAAAACTCTCAGGCAGATAAAATATTAGAAGTATTTAAAAAATATGAATTTAAAAATCTTTTTTTAATAGGTGATATTATAGATATGACCTATATGAAAAGGAAAAAATTTAGTTGGAATGAAACGCACTTAGAAGTTATACAAAAAATTTTAAAATATTCTAAAGATGTTAATATATATTATATAATTGGTAATCATGATATGTATATAAGAAATATAATAGACAGTACTAACATTTATCTTGGCAATATATTAATTTGTGATGACTATATATATGAAACTGAAACTGAAAAAATATACATAACTCATGGTGATCAATTTGATGGATTTATTAGAATGCATACATTTATATATTGGTTAGGTGATACCGCATATGAATTATCAATAAAAATAAATAAAGTATATAATTTTTTTAGAAAAATATTTGGACTTAATTATTGGAGTCTTTCATCCTATCTAAAATCAAAAGTTAAAAATGCTATTAAATATATTAATGAATATGAAAAAATTTCTAAACTAAAACTTAAAGAAGTAAATTGCAATTCTATATTAATGGGGCATACACATTCACCTAAAATAATAAAACATGAATATTATAACACTGGTGATTTTATTGAAAACTGTAGTTATATAATAGAAGATTATAATGGTAATTTAAAATTAAATTATATATAGTTTTTTATTATATTTAAGGCTTTCCTTTAAATGAAATAACATCTTTTGTGTGATTAGGCGGCATCATAACTGGCTCAATTTCACCAATTTTTTTTCTTTTTTTCTTTCTTTCTTCATTTTTATATGATGGATGCTCTCTTGTAGGTGCAACAAATTCTATTGGATTAATCTCAGGAAATAAATTTTCAAATGTTTTTAAGTGTTTCATATTCTATATATTATATTTTAATGCATTTAATTCTAATTCTGTTAATAATCGTAAATTTTTTAATAAAATCCAATGATGATTATTTGTTTCAAGTGACTTTACCCAGACTTGCAAAGTTGGTTCAGAAATTGAATCTATTCTAAAAATCTCATCATAATCATCCAAATTAAACTTAATATTAGCATTAAATTTAACATATTTACCTTCTTTAAAATCTTTATATTTATTTTTGAAAATAGATAAGTTATCTTTTTTTATGGAATACACATTTTCAAATTTTTTTATATGTTTCATATTTTATAAATTATATTTATCAACATCAAATTCAAGGGTCGTCTTAAATCTTGTTGACTCCCAACCCTTTGTAATTTCATTAGTTTCTAAATTTACAACATCAACTCTCATATAATCTTTTTTTAAAAATTTATCTTCTGGCAATTTATATATTTTTAGAACTTTGTATTTATCACCTTTATCTATTGCGAAATATTTACCTGTCGGATTGTATTTATCATCAGAACAAATCACAATATCACCTTCTTCATAATCTAATGCTTGCCCTGTTTCAGTTGAAAAAAATTCAAATGTTTTTATATATCTCATATTTTATACATTATATTTTTTAGAATTTATTATCATTTCTACATCTTCTATATTTTCTGATAAAGACCAGTTAAGATTCTCCCAATCATCATCTTCAATATAATTAGACGTTATATTATATCCTAATTTTTTTAATACCTCATCCCAACGAATAGAATGTCCTTGATATAATAATTTACCATTATAATAAACTCCTTCCCAATCATCACCTCTCATAATGATAAGTTTTTTATCATCTATATTTTCAAATAATTTTATATGTTTCATATATTATATTTTTTAATTGTAATTTTTGTTTAAAATCTTCTATTGATATTTTATTTATTATATTATCAACATTATCAACAACTTCAAAATTTACCTGAAAAAACATATTATCTTCACTATGTAATTTTAATCCTTTTATAGTTTTAAAATATTCAGGAATAAAATTTGCTAAATCATCATTTGTACTTCCAATTCTTTCTGTAATTGATAAAAATATTAATGAATTAGAAAACTCACCATTAATATCAAAGCAATTATGTCCAGGATGTCCACGGTCTAAATGACTAAATAAACCTATTTTATTACTAAAAAAATTATTAACATATTCAAATTCATCATATTTTGGCAAATGATAATATCCTAATTCTTTAAACATTTCTACTAAATGACTTAATAACTTTTTAAGATCATCTAATCTTGGATTTGGATTTGTAGCAAATATTTCAAATTTTTTTAAATATTTCATATATTATATTTATTTGTATTTGAATATAAATCAACAATATTTTCTATTTCTGTTGGTTCTCCATATATCTTAACTGGTTTAGTAAAATCAACATCAATAAACTTATTTTTTTCATCTAATATTATTGAATAAGTAATTTTTTTAAAAAAAACCGAATAAAAAAATTTAACATATGTAACTTTACCATCATATAAATCACCATTTAAACCAACAAATACAACTTTTCTATTTTTTATAAGTATATCTTGAATTAATTTCTCAACTGTATCATCTAATGGAACTGTTAACCAGTTAGGTACTAACTTGTCTAAATTTTTAAAAAAATCAGTAGACCTAAAATTGTTATCTCTTTCATTATGAAATATTTTTTTGAAATCATTATAAAATTTAATAGCATCAAACTCATAATAAGTGGTCTTATTAAAATTTTCATATTTTTTTAAATACTTCATTATTAGTTATAATATTCATTATCATTTTTTGTGGCAATTCTATTTATTAATTTTGTAATTAAATATTTACTAATCAAATCGTTATTAACTATACTATTAATATCGCCTATTGAAACTCTAATACATTTTGATAATTTTTCTATTTTAGAACCATCGGTAGGAGGCTTAATTTGACGATAAGTATTAACTGGTAATTCTAATAAGCAAATCCAAACTTGACTTGTGCTATATTTATCTAGAAAATATGGGCCTTCAATTTCAAATTGAAATAAATTGTTTATAAGTACTCCACCTTCTTCATATAATTCTCTTCTAATAGATTTTTCTGGAGTTTCACCTTCTTCCATTGTTCCAGTGATCATAGTTAAATAATTTGTAATTCTTTTAAGATTAGATTTATCTATATTTTTATATTGATAGGCAGGAAGATATTCTAATCTCATTAAAAATGTTGCTTCGTCTCTAAAATATGGTAATATTGCAATCTTATCTTTAACTTGTAGAATTTCTGTTTCTTTATATTTAATAACATCTAAAAATTTTCCATTAAATAAAATCTCTTCATCAGGTATAATTGGTTTATCTTCTATTTGCGTAAATTTTTCCATTGTCGCACTTTTTTCTTTATATATTAAAAAACAAAAACACATTTTTAGTATATGTTATTAAAAATAATTCTAAATAATGATTCAAGCTGGAACAGGACCATTTAAAACTTACAAATTAAATGAAGAAATAAAAATAGATTGTACATATACTAGTAACACATATTCTGGTGTATATATATCAAGTGTAAAAAGAGTAGTTGATGATGAACATATTTTTATAGATAACGCTATTGAAATATGCAATAAAATTACATATAATGAACCATATCAACTCATAAAAAAATATCAAGAAGAATACCCAACAGTATTAAAAACTAGATTATGCATAGCATCATTGACTACTATGAATATGAAAATATTAGGCATTATATGGTTTGATGATGGTAATATTGATATTTATAAATCTTTAGAAAATATTATAAATGATATTGATTGGACAATAGCTAGAGATTTTGAATATTAAAAAAAAAAAATAAATAATCATGCAAAAAATAAAAGCAGAACTTTTTGATAATAAATTTTATATAGTAAAAGGAGTTAATAAACATAAAATAAATGTGAAATTTATTGATCTTCAAAGAAGTTCATTTTCAATTTCACCGCAAATATTTTCAAAAAATATTAATTTACATAATTTGGACATTATTATTGAAGAAAACGTATTATTAGATAGAACAAATGATATACAAAAAACATATTTTTTATATAATTATATTAAAAATGAAATAAATAAGGCATATTTTAAAATAATAACAGAATTAGGTGAAAAAAATAGAATAAATGCACCTATGAATAAATTAGATATTATTAATATACAAAATATAAACGACGATTCATCATCAATTTCAAAAAAAGTATATTCTAAACTTATATCAGCAAGTAACTATATTGCGTCTGAAGGTAGACTAGGTCCAGCGCAATGGTTAGTATCAAATAATAATACATATAAATATATTCTAAATTATTTATTAGATATGAATTTATCATATGACACCAATGATAATCTTTTAATTGGTAATATTCCATATATTATTGATGATTTAATTGATGATGATATAATTTTAATTGGTCGTAAAAATAATATAGATCAACCTGGAGTAATTTGTACTATTTTAACTGATGAAAATGATAATATAATAACACAAGAATATTCTAATATAAGTTTTTATCAAAAAACCTTATCTATATTTTTTTCTGTTGATGATATAGGAATAAATCAAAAACATCAATTTTTAAAAATAAATACTAGAAGTATAGGATATTATAGAGCTAAAAAACTTCAAAGAATAAAAGAATTATATGGAGAATGAAAATAAAATTTATATTCAAATGGTATGATTTTTGGATTGGGATTTTCTATGATAAGCAAAAAAATTGGATATCCAATTTTTCAATTCCAATGTTTGGATTAATTATAAAAATAAAAAAATAAAAATGAATGATTTTTTTATACAAGGGCATACAAGTTTTATTGGTCAAACAGGTTATAATGCACACGCTAGAGATTTCTTTACCGCATTAAGTTATAAAACACCATTAAAAATTAGAAATTTTACAGTAGGAAAAACTTGGAATGGACTAGGATCAATTAACTCAAATGGTAGATATAATGATCCTCACTCAAAAGAAACATATATTACTGATTATCAGAGAAAACTAATAAATATACAAACTTTATATTGTAATCAAGGATCAAAAAATAGTTATGGATCTGGATTATGTGATTATGAAGTTAATGAAGAAGCAAAATATTCAAATTTATCAAAAATAGATTTACTTTTAAGTGAAACTAATCACCATTATTATTATTGCCTTGATAAATATACTGGATTTAAAATAGCATATAATGTTTGGGAATCAACAAAATATGATAACACTTTCTTTGAAATACTTAAAAAATTTGATCAATTTTGGTGTCCATCAAAATGGCAAAAACAATGTGCTATAGAACAAGGTTATCCAACAGATAAAATTTTTATTGTTCCTGAAGCTGTTGATGATTCTATATTTAATCCAGATTTTTTTAATTATAATTTAGATATGTATAAAGATAATAGATTCAAATTTGTATTATTTGGAAGATGGGAATATAGAAAAGCCACAACAGAAATTATTTCAACATTTCTAAAAACATTCAAGCCAGAAGAACCAGTTGATTTAATATTAGCAGTAGATAATGCTGATTATAGTAATGATGGTTTAAAAACAACAGAAGAAAGATTAAATCATTATAATTTTAAAGATAATAGATTAAAAATTTTACATTTTGTAAATAGACAAGATTATGTTAATTATTTAAAAAATGGTCATGTATTTTTATCTTGTTCAAGATCAGAAGGCTGGAATCTTCCATTGTGTGAATCTATGGCTTGTGGCACACCATCAATATATTCTAACTGTAGTGCTCAATTAGAATTTGCAAAAGGAAAAGGTCATCCAATTAAAATATTAGATGAAAAACCTATACCAAATGGTGTAGGAAATTATTATGAACCAGATTTTGATGATTTGTCTAAAGTGATGAGAGATGTTTATGTTAATTATTGGAAATATAAAAAGAAAGCTTTAGAAGATTCAGAATTAATTAGAACTGAATTTTCTTGGAAGAATTCTGCTAATAAAGCACTTGAAATAATAAAAAATATCTAAATGAAAGGACCAATATTAATAAAAATTTTTTCTTGCAAAGATTGTATTCATTTAGTAGATACTACAGGACTTAATTTTTCAATCCAAAAACCACCATATCTATGTAATCATAAAGATATAGTTATACAAGAAGATGAACTAAAATTAGAATATCCAGATTGTAGTACATTTTTTGTATGCCCAATAAGGTATGATAAAATAACACCTGACATTTGTCCTCTTTTATTTAAAAGAAATAGAGTTGAAAAATTAAAAAAATTAAAATGAAAGGCCCAATTTTAATAAAAGTTTTTTCTTGCAAAGATTGTGAGCATTTAAAAAAAGTCAATCTTTATATAAAAAATCCATATTCTTGCTATCATAAAAATATAATTATAACGAAAAATGGTCCACAATTAATGTTAGGTAATATCGGACCTGATAAAATAACTCCTGATTTTTGTCCTCTTTTATTTAAAAAAAATAGAGTTGAAAAATTAAAAATGTTACAATCTTATAAATGAAAATGTTAAAAAATAAATAAAAATTATAATAATATTAAACATTTAAAAAAATTAAAGATAAAATAATCAGAGAAAATTCTTCAAAAATGAAAAATGTAGTTTAAACTACAACATTTTTTTTATATAAAAATCAAATTAAAATTAATTAACAAAAAAAATCAAAAATTAAGTATGAGAAAATTAAAAAGAGTGATGTTAGTGATAATGCTTATATTGTTTTCAATAATAGCAAAATCACAAGAAACCACTTCTGAAATTTCAGGAACAATTTTAGAAGGCAAGTCGCCATTACAAGATGTTGTAGTAATGGCAGTTCATGTTCCAACAGGCACTAAGTATATGACAACGACTAGAACTGATGGTCGTTATAACTTACCAAATTTAAAAATTGGTGGGCCATATACTTTAACAACAGCTTTTGTTGGACTTAAATCAGAAAAAATAAACAATATCTTTCTGAATTTAGGTCAAACATTTAAACAAAATTTTGAACTTACTGATGAAGCGATCCAAGTAGGAGAAGTTATTGTAAAAGGCGTTCAAGACAAGACATTTAGTAGTTCAAGAACTGGTTCTCAGGAGTTAATAACAAGAGCTCAAGTTGATCGTTTACCAACAATAAATCGTTCAATTCAAGATTTTGTAAAATTAGAACCTACCTCCCAAGGATTGAATATTGGCGGCAGAAGTAGTCAATATAATAATATGACAGTTGATGGAGCTAATTTTAATAACTCATTTGGTCTATCATCTATCTTAGGTGGACAAACATCCGCACAACCAATTTCATTAGAAGCTATTGAACAAATTCAAGTTAACGTATCACCATATGATGTTAAGCAAGGTGGATTTGCTGGAACAGGCGTTAACACCGTAACTAAAAGTGGAACAAATACTTTCAAAGGAACTATTTATCAATATTCTAGGAATGAAAATTATTTAGGTTACAATGTTGGTCCAACAACAGTTGTAAAAACTCCTTTTGATTATTCTATCAAAGGATTTAGTTTAGGAGGTCCAATTATCAAAGACAAATTATTTTTCTTCGTAAGTGGAGAACAAGTTAGACAAGATGCACCAGCGACTTCCATGCTGCCTTCAGACGCATCTCATGCTGCTGGTGGAAACTATTCTCAAGCAAACGCTGACACTTTATCAGCTTTATCTAGTTTCTTAAAGACCAAGTTTGGATATGATCCAGGTGCTTTTCAAGGTTATACTTTCAAAACCTATTCTGATAAAATTACTGCAAAATTAGACTGGAACATTAATAGTAAGAATACTTTTACATTAAAATACAACTACTTAAAATCATCATCCGATCAATTTGCATCTACTTCAAGACCAGGCTCTGGTCAAACAACTGGTGGGCAGCCAGGTACCTATTCAATGCCTTTCTATGGTAGTGGTTATGTAATCAATAATAACTTTAATATTTTTATTGCTGAATTGAATACTCATTTCAATAATAGGCTATCAAATAAATTACAAATTGGTTATACTGCATTGAGAGATTTCCGTTCTCCTCATTCTAGTAGTGGAACTTTCCCATTAGTTGATATTTTAAACAATGGTAATATTTATACAACCTTTGGTTACGAAATGTACACTTACAATAACGTATTGAATACAGACGTTTATCAATTAAATGACATCTTAACTTATTATAAAGGTGCGCATGAACTCACAGTAGGTACTCAAAACTCAATTAAAAAATATCAAAACGCATTTGCGCCTGGTTATCAAGGTGTTTATCAATTCAATAGCTTGACAGACTTTTATAATTCAGCAAAAAACGGAAAGTTAAATGCTAAATCATACTACTTGCAATATTCAGCTTTACCTAATGGTGAATTTCCTTGGGCTAATGCCGGATCAACAGAATTATCTCAGTTCATACAGGATAAGTGGAAAGTATCAAATGATTTCACCTTAACTTTTGGCTTGAGACTTGATGAAACCTTCTACAAACAGTCAATGACAGATAATCCAACATTTGATGCATTAAAATTCAAAGATGGATCGACTTATAACATTGGTAAAGCTCCAATGAATAATATTATTGTTTCACCAAGATTAGGTTTCAACTGGAATCCTAAAGGTGATAAAACATTACAAGTCAGAGGAGGTACTGGTATCTTCGCAGGACCTCCACCATTCGTTTGGATTTCTAACCAGGCTTCAAACAATGGTATTCAATTTGGTTCATTCACCAATGCAGCTAACAAAACAGCGTTTAATGTTGATCCTAATGCTTTAAGACCAACAGCTGGATCTGCTAATGCTTCTTATAGTACTGCTTTGGTTTCTAGCAACTTTAAATATCCAACAGCTTGGAAGTCATCTTTAGCTATTGATAAGAGATTGGAAGATGGCTGGATGATTGGCGCTGAATACAATTATACACAAGACATTAATGCAGTTTATTACTCTAACATAAATTTAAATGAGTCCAACGGATTTGCATTAGGTGGTGTTGATAACAGAACCCGTTACTTAACTTCGGTTGCAAATACTAACAAATATTATGCAGGAACGCCAACAGCGACCTTAGAAAATCCTAATATAGGTAATGCAATTTTAATGAGTAATTCAAGTAAAGGCTATGTTTACACTTTGACTGCAAAAATTCAAAGAACTACTGAAAATTTAGCCTATGGTATAGCATACACACGTTCAGTATCCAAGAACACCGCAGAATATGGATCAACAGCCTCGTCATTATGGAGTGCAGTACCTGTTTCTAATCAGGATCCTAATGCGGCTAATTTGGGTTATGCGTCATATTATCAGCCAAACAGACTTATTGCCAACTTCGCTTACAAACTAAATGAAGGAAAATATCTTGCTACAACATTTGGAGCAATTTACGAATTAACTAATAACGGTGTAAATTCATATGTTTATAATGGTGACTTAAATGGTGATGGTAATTCAGGTAATGACTTGATGTATATTCCAAAAACAATTGCTGACATCAACCTAGTTAAAGTCGGCTCTGGAGGTTTAGGTACAATTACAACAGGTGTTACTGACACAAGAACATCTGCACAAATTTGGTCACAATTAGACGCTTTTATTTCTAATTCAACCTATCTTAATACTCACAGGGGTCAATACTCTAAAAGAAATGCAACTGTAGCGCCATACTTTAGTCACTTAGATTTAAATATTACACAAGATATTAAATTTAAGACACACACACTTAAGTTTTCAGTGGATATGATTAATGCTGGAAACTTAATTAACAGAGATTGGGGTGTTGTTAAAATTCCTACAGCTACTAACATATTAAAATATGAAGGTCTCGCTGCAGATGGAAAAACTCCTTCATTTTCGCTTCCATTCCAGACAGGAACAACTCCATTTACTCAACCATACCAAAATTCAACAGGTATTAGTTCAAGATGGCAAATGATGTTTGGTATTAAATACCTATTTAATTAATAAATTAATAATATAAAAAAAGAGATTATTTTCAAAATAGTCTCTTTTTTATTTTAAACAATTTTCAAATTCTGTATAATGTTTATCTATAATAAATATAAAATTAAATCCACTTCTTATAGATTCTGCTTGTTTTTCTAAATTCATTTCTAAAAACTTATTATAGGTGTATGTAGATTTTATTTCAATTATCAAATTTAAACTTTCAATAAAAAAATCAGGATAATATTTTCTTTTTTTATTATTAAAAATATAATATAATGATTTACAATTATTAATATCTATTTTATTATAGTATTTATCTAAAAAATTAAGTTCATATGTTCCTCTATAATATAATTCTGTATCTTTATATTTTTTCAGCCAATATCCAGATATATGATTTTTTAAAACAACTGAATCAAGATGCATAGGATGGTCTACGCCATATCTCTCTACGCATGTTTTTTTAGATTTTTGTTTAAATTTATCAGATGCCATCCATATTTTTCGTTTTATACGTTCCTCTGGATTATTTTTAAACCATTCCTTAATATTATTTATTCTATCTTCTTTATTTATAAGTGATAATGTGTTATCCACATTATATTTCTCTAAACAGGTTTCAACATATTTTTCATGATTATTATAATTTTCATCATTATATTTTTCTTTTTTTGTTAATTTAATTTTATTATAATTATTATAGCTTTCGTTATCATATTTCTCCTTTTTTGTTATTCTTAACTTTTCTTTAACTTCATCTGTTTGAAAAACATTAATGCAATTATATTTTTTTTCACATGTTTCAATATATTTCTCTCTATTTGTATAACCTTCATCGTTATATTTTTCTAATTTTGTTTTCTTAGATTTAATTTTAAAATTATCAGTTTCAACTTGATATTTCTTACCATATTTTTTAATATTTGTTTTTTCACGTTTAATATTTGCACATTTTTCACAACAACAATAAATATTAGTTTTTTTAATATTCATATTATACATGGCATAAGATAACATTTTTTCATCATCACATATATCGCACTTAACTTTTATTTTTCTACAACTACCTTTTTGTAAATCTATTATGGGTATTTCTATTTCAACACATGAATTTATATTATAACCTAAATTATTGTAATATTTTATATCTTTACTATTTACTTTAAATTTTATCGTTTTCTGAATTATCATTTTCCTTTATTAATTTTTTTATACAATTTTCAAAATATAATGATTTATTGATAGACAATTTATTAGAAATAATTTCAAATTTTTTCCAAAGTTTTTCATCTATTGTGAATGTTTTTTTTGTTTTCATATTTATTATTCTTTATTTATAAGTATATATAAAACTTTTTTATTCATTTTTTATATATAAACATAAAATATTAATGATAGAAATAAATAAAATTTATAATGAAGATAATTTAACTACCATGAATAGAATGCCAGATAAATTTATATCTGGAATTATAACATCTCCACCTTATTCAATATGTAGTAAAAGAAATGATTGTTATTATAATAATGGATATTCTGAAACAGATGGCTTACCAGAAGATGAATATTTATCAATAAGATTAAACGAATTTAAAGAATTTGAAAGGATCTTAAAAGATGATGGTGTGATATGTTACAATATTTCATATCACAATGAAAATCCAATATTGCCTCAACTACTTATCTCAGAGGTACATAAACAAACCAACTTAACACTAGCAGATGTGATAAGCTGGAAAAAAAAAAAACCAGTATACCATTCCAGACCTCTCCAACAAAATTGAGTAGAATTTGCGAATTAATATATATTATTGTTAAAAAAAACCATTTACATGATTTTATAACAAATAAAGAAATCAGTACAATTAATGAAAAAACAGGTCAAAATTTCTATAAAAACTATACTAATTTAATAGAAGCTAAAAATAATGATGGCTTTAAAACTAAACTAAAAGCAACATACTCAAGTGAATTAGTTGAAAAATTAATTCATATCTATTTTCCTGAAAAATCTTTAATATATGATCCATTTTCTGGCATCTCCACAACGGCAAAAGCTTGCATAAACAAAAAGTGTTGTTATATTGGTAGTGAGAGAGTTGAAGAATTTTATAATGATGCATTAAAAAATATAAAAAATTAAATAAATGAATTTTAATGTAAGATGTAATTTAGATGAAAACAAAACATATATCTCTTGTGATTATACTTTAAAAGCTAAAATTAATTTATATGATTGGAATTCTTATAATAATAGTACAATATTATTATATAGTACATTATCTTTTTTTGATCATAATGAATTATGGTATTCAACAACACAATTAAGTGAATTAAAGGGGTTAAAGGTTGAGATTATATATAACAATAATATAATTAAGGATCAATTTTTTAATTTTAAAACTATTTATAATCAAAAAATAAAAAAGCAAGTTTTAGTTTTACATTCAGAAGTTGGTATTGGTGATAATTTAGCAGCAACGCCAACAATAAAAAAAATGTCAGAAATATATAATCAAAAGATTATAATATTAACCTATATATCATCAGCATTTATTAATAATCCATATATTGAGAAAATTATACAAATAAATAATAATTTAAATCAATTATTAGATTCATTTGATACTAATTTTGATATACATCACTTATTTAATCTTATGAATACAAATTGGAGATTGATAGATCATAAACAAATTTGTGCATATAATTGTGGATTTCAATTAAAATCAAATGAACTTGATATGGAATTTTATCCAGATCCTTTTGAGAATATTAAAAATTTACCTGAAAATTTTATTTGTATAAATCCATCTGAAACAGAACCTGAAAGAACTTGGGGTCACAACAATTGGCAAAAATTTATAGAATTAATACAAGAGCATATTCCAATAGTTGCAATAGGAAAAGAAACATATTTAGATTCTAATCTAACAAAAAAATTTTCTAATATTCAAATTAAAAATGGATTAAATTTATTAAATAATCCTTGTCAAAATACAATTTCACAAGCTTATCATATAATAAATAAAAGTAAAACATTTGTAACTATGAATAATGGATTATATATATTATCACTTTGTAATTTAGATAATCATATTACAGAATTGTCAACATCTTGGGACACAAGTTATTATAGAAAAAGGAAAGGAATAGAAAATTATAATTTAAGTTATGTTAGAGGTATATGTCAAGCTGAATGCCTAGCAAATCCAAAAATATCAATTGATCAAACCAATAGTACTCAAATATTAAAATCTGGTATTTGTTATTTAAATAAATTAACGTATGAATGCCATCCAACGCCAGATCAAGTTTATAAATCTATATTAAAAACATTAAATATAAATGAAAATACTTTATTTTAATAATTTCAATTGTCACAATGGTGATTTACATTATTATAGAGAATTTATGAAAGATATAATATATAAAACTGATTTTGATGAATATTATATATTAGAAAAAAAATCATCGTCAAAATTATTATCTGATATACAAAATCTTAAATTTGGAAAATTAAATGAAAATTGTTTTATAGATCAAACATATTATAAGATAAATCAAGATGTTTATATAAACATTCACTTTATGAGAACAAATATTCTTTATTATTTCGCATTAAAAGATAATGAATGGTTAGCATATAAATCCTTACTTGATGCATATTATAAATATTATTCTTTTATTTACAATAAACTCACTATACAATTAAATGAAAAAAATTCTTACATTCCAGAAATAGATTATTCAAAATTCGAAATAGAAAATGTAGATAAATATATTAAAAATAATGAAAAATTTAAAATTCTAATTTGCAATGGTGATGTGTTGTCAGCTCAATCAAATATTTTACTTGATTCTATAATTAACAAATTATCAGATATATATCCAAATATTGATTTTATATTAACTAAAAAAATAGATATAGTAAAAGATAATATTTTATTTACTAACAATCTTATAAATTGTAATTTACCAGATTTGAATGAAATATCTTATTTATCAACGTTTTGTAATATAATAATTGGTAGAGCATCTGGTCCATATTGTTATACATTAACAAAACATAATTTCAACGATTTTAATAAAACATTTATTGCAATAACATCAAGTTATATTATAGCTTTTTACTCTGAATTTAGTAAATCTGACAGAATATTAATTACTAATAATGATAGTGATAATATATTTGATATTATTAATGATGAAATTATTAAAAAATATAATTTATTTTTTAATAAAAAATATATTAAAGAATTAAATATATTAAGAACAAATAACCAAGTTAATTTTCAATGTTATAAAGATTTATATAATATTACCATTAATTCTTATATAGATTTAAATAATGATGGCAATTTTGATATATCATATGGTGCATTATATCCTCATATAGCAAAAAACGTAAATTATTTTTTTATTATAAATAGAATAATTGTAGATGAAAGTAAAGTAAAATTAAAATTTAGTTATTTTAATGAAACTATACATGAAATAATATTATAAATAAAAATTAAATAAAAATGAAAAATTTAGTAATAGGTAACACATCACAATTATCATATTATTTTCCAGATAATTATGAAAAAATATCGTCAAGGAATATTCAATTTACAAATAAAAGATATGATAGAGTTTATATTTGCTTAGCAGAACAAAGAACATTTATACAAAATAATAAACAATTATTTTTAGATACTAATGTAGATTATATTATTAATATAATAAGGCATTTTAGTAAGACATCAAATAATATTATAATATACGGTACAAGTGAACTATGGAATAATTATGATGGTGCTATTGATATAAGTACACCTTACGATTACAGATCTACAGATTATATTGATTCTAAAAGATTGTTAATTAATATAATAAGTAAATTATTTTCAAATATTATAATTCTTCATCCTTTTAATTTTAATTCTATTTATCGGAAAGAAGGGTTTTTATTTTCTAAAATTTTTGATTCCATTATTAATGAAAAGAAAATAACGATTGGTAATACTTATTTTTATAGAGAATTATTACATCCTAAATTTATTGTAGATCAATCTATAAAAGCCACTTCAGATAATATAATTGGTTCAGGTAGATTAATTTTTGTTAATGATTTTATTAGAACTTTATATTCACATTTTAATATGAAATATGATGAATTTGTAACCGAAGATTATAAAGAAAATATTACTTCAAATGAACATATTTTTTACTTAAAATCTAAACAAATTCTATATAATAATCTATATGAAGATACTATCTCTGAGATAGAAAAAATTAAGACAAGAAATGAATCGAATAACTTTAGTTAAGGATACTATTGATGCTAATGATATTAATCTTTTAATAGAATGGTTAAAAACAAATCCAATTCTTACCAAGAATAAACTTACTATAGAATTTGAAGAAAAATTTTCTAAATATCAAAATAGAAAATATTCAGTATATGTTAATTCTGGTTCATCAGCAAATCTTGCTATGATTTATAGTTTATTAATTTCTGGTAAATTGAAAAATAATAATATTATAGTACCAGCAGTATCATGGACAACAACAGTAACTCCAATTATTCAATTTGGACTAACGCCTATTCTTTGTGAATGTGATAAAGAAACACTTGGTTTAGATATTAATGATTTAAAAAGATTAATCAAAGAATACAATCCTTCTGTTGTAATATTGGTTCATGTGCTAGGATTTCCAAATAAAATGAACGAAATAATAGAATTATGTGATCAAAATAATATTATTTTGTTAGAAGATTCTTGTGAAAGTATTGGTTCAACTTATAATGGAATAAAAACTGGATCATTTGGTTTAATGAGTTCATTTTCATTCTATTTTGGCCATCATTTATCAACAATAGAAGGCGGAATGATCACAACAGATGACTATGAATTATATAACATTTTAAAATCTATTAGGGCTCACGGATGGAATAGGGATTTAGATGATTCGTTTAAATCAAAATTAAAAAAAGGATTTGAAATAGATGAATTTAAAGATTTATATACATTCTATTATCCTGGATTTAATCTAAGATCAACTGATTTGCAGGCATTCATAGGTATAAATCAAATAGATAAAGTTGATAAAATTGTAAATATAAGACAATATAATTATTACTATTATAATGCATTAATTAAAAATGATTACTGGAAGATAACTGATCTTCCAAATACATACATTTCAAATTTTGCTTATCCTATAATTCATCCAAATAGAAAAAAAATTGCAGAAGAATTAAATAAAGGTGGAGTTGATTGTAGACCATTAATCTGTGGATCTATTGGAAATCAACCTTATTGGATAAAAATATATGGAAAGCAATCTTTTAACTTTGCAGATATAGTAGATAAATATGGTCTATATGTACCAAATAATCCAGATATAGGTCTAAAAGAAGTAGAGTATATTTGTGATATAATAAATAAAAATATGTAACATGATAGGAGAACGAATAGAAGATATTATTAAAGAAACAATTAATAATACATTAAATAAATCAATAAAAGTAGATATGCCGTCAGATATTATTGAGACTGATAATATTGGTGAAGTTATAGAAAAATTATCTATATTACATTGTAGAATGTGGTATTTAGAAGATGCAATTGGATCATCAACATCAGATATAGAAATTGCAGACTTAAAAAGAAAAATTGACATTTGTTTTAAACAAAAAAGGCCAAAATATGTAGAGGCTATTAATAGAATGATGGAAAAATCAATTATAGAAGGAAAATCACTAATTGAAGACTCTGTAAAACTTTATAAAGGACACAAATAAAAGAAATTAAATATGGAATTAAATAGTAAAATTTTTGTAGCTGGTCATAATGGAATGGTCGGTAGTGCAATATTAAGAGAATTATTAAATCAGGGATACACAAATATAATTACTGTAAGTCATAAAGAGGTTGATCTCACAAATCAAAAAAAAACTTATAATTTTTTTAAAAATGAAAAACCAGAGTATGTATTTTTAGCTGCTGCTAAAGTTGGAGGAATTATGGCAAATAATCTTTATCCAGCCGAATTTATTTATCAAAATTTAATGGTTGAAGCAAATGTAATAAACGCTTG
>Ga0302271_10000192_pt1 | contig 56177 bp, 32 predicted proteins | sample III_Bog_N1_1_FD_198767 | JGI IMG/M metagenome (GOLD analysis project Ga0302271, IMG submission 198767) | Peat permafrost microbial communities from Stordalen Mire near Abisko, Sweden - III_Bog_N1_1 | ecosystem: Environmental > Terrestrial > Soil > Wetlands > Peat | place: Sweden: Abisko...
AAATTAGAAAGAATATTGATTTGATAGAGTTGAATAATAAAGCAAAGATAAGATTGATTTTTCAGGGAAAAAGGATATAAAATATGTTGTTATATTTTTGAGAAAGATAATTTGGATATGTGTTTAGATATTGATCAGATTTCGGACAAGAAACGAAATAGAAACTTAGATTTTTAGAAAAAAAGAAGGTTTTAATTATCCACGTAAGGCTTGCTAAGAAAGGTAGAATAGAGTGATGAGAGAATTAGGTTTTATAATAATAATAGAGAAAAAATAAGAAATTACTTTTAAGAATAACTAATTCCCTATTTTGCAAAGAAAAAACCCAATTTGACACCAACAATCAAAATTATCAAGGAAAAAATGGTTCAGCATGATTTTACTCAATAAATAACTAAGGCAATTAGCTATTTCGATGAAAACAACAAGGACTGTGATGAAACAGCTTTCAAGAAGATCTTGAAAGACACTACATTAGTTTTGTTATAGTTCGATGTGAATGTTCAACAAGTTTAGTAATTTAAGGAGAATGTGGTGAATGAATATTAAAAAATCATCGAAAGATAGGAGCTTTCAGATGATGATAATAAAATGAATAAACTAATCAAATAAGCCATTTAAAGAGAACTCACAAGGATATTTGATGCAACAATAAATAATCTATTCGTGCCAGTGAAGAACAAACAAAGCATTGTCATGTTTGTTGGCATTAGAGGAGCAGGTAAAACAACTGCAATCATGAAATATGCTAGCTATTGGAAAAGAAAAGGTAAAATAAATAAGCAGAACAATATCAGATTCTTTGGATATTATTAAAGCCTCAATTTTTTGAGCTGAAAATTTTAATTATTCTTTTTTGAAAAGGTTGGAAAGTTGGAATAGTTTATGCGGAAACCACTAAGCCTAATGCATTTAGTGGCTACATGGGAAATCACCTCAAATCAAAGATTCCCTTTTATGGAAGTTATACAGAGACAGATTCAGTAAAAGTAGCTGAAGATGGTGTAGAGTTGTTTAAGAAGGATAATTTTGAGATCATAATAGTGGATACTTGTGGTATCTGCGATCAAGTAGCAGAGAAGGAAAATATTCTTCTAGAATAGATTAAGATCATTCAATCTTCTGTGAAGCCAGATGAGAGTATTTTAGTAGTTGATGGCATGCTTGGTTAGGCTAGTTGTAATCAAGCCATTTTAGTTATGAAAACTGTGCATATTAATAGTGTTATTTTGACTAAATTAGATGGCAATAAAAAAGGTCCAGGTGCAATATGTAGTATTTCTTCGTTAGGCCTTCCAATTACTTTTGTTTGTAATGGCGAGCACATTGAAGATCTAGAACCGTTCAGCGGATCTTTATTTATCAAACGAATAGAAAACGATGACATCAAAATAGACTTTCCTATCACATTCTAGCTTAGATAACTCAAATAACAGCTTTTGGAAGTTTTGAAATTCTAACCAATCAGTGCAATATTAAAATACATTCCTTTTTTCGGCAAAGGAACCTCAGATAACGAATCAGAATCCATTTTGTTAATCAAGAAATATGTTCATATTATGGATAGCATGAATGCAGAAGAACTTGATGGAGAGGTTGAGTTATGCAAGTCAAGAATTGAAAGAATAGCTCAAGGCAGTGGAACAAATGTTGAAGATGTTAACGAATTGCTGAAATAATTTAAGCGATTCTCAAATATTTGCACTCCTCCTCATGGTATTTCATGCACTCATTAGAATTAACCTAATATCAAGAATATTTCTCCTAATTGGATGAATTAACCTATTGATCCAAAGATTTTGTAGTCTATGGGTGGGAAAGAAGGATTCATGAAAATGATGAAATAACTAGGTGAAGATAAGTTCATTAAAAAATGAAGGCTTTTACTTGTGTGATATCCAAGGTTAATTCTGCTTGAGAGTCTAATGGAAAATGAACAGGATAACATCAAAAATCAGATTAAAGTTACGAATCTTTTCATATATGTTTTAAGATTTGCTTTGTAAATTTCTAAATATTGTTGAAACAGATCTAACATGCACTGTGAAACGTTTCCTAAAACAAATAAATTTTGAAAAATCCTCTTATGCTTGTTTGTTTATCCGAAGTTTTCATTTGGATCCTTCAGCGAATTTCTCGAGGTGATAATGCTCACCGTATTCAGCGAGATGTTGTCTTAATTCCTCCTTTTACTCCTTGAGATTTGTGGTGAGTTCATCGTAAACGTCGTCGAAAAGAGTCTCCCATGGATGTAGTTTCTATTCAGTGGCTTCTTTGAGTGCAGCAATAATATCTTTTTTGATAGCGGCTCTGTTTTCTTTGTCCTTTTCTTCATTGAAGACTCGCTTTCCACTCTTTTTCAGATACAATCCAAGTCTTGTAATAGGATTATTAGTAGATTTCCAAGATGATATTTCCTCCTCAGTTCGGTAAAGTGCTGAATGGTCACTAGTGCTGTGATCACCAATCTAAGTAAAATAAGATTTATCAGTCAAAATAATCAAAAAAACAAATCCACTATTTTCATGAGTTTCATGGAATTTCAATTAATGCATGAATATCTCAAATGTATTAATTACTCTGTAAGTCATGAATTCGATGAAAGCTGGAACTTTGTTCTTGACGATATATTCCCTTGCAGACTTCACAATTTAATAGACAGCTAAAGCATCGTTACCGTCAACTCTGTATGTCTAGATTCCATACCCTATACTCTTTCCTGCGATTCCATCTCCTCTGTACTAATCACCTTTTTGAGAAAAATTGAAAAATTAAGCAGGAAGCACTTTGAATCAGCTAAAATGTTGTTTTAAAGGAAACTATGCTCTCTTACTGCTGGGAGTTGAAATAGCATATTTGTTATTTCTGCAGAGGAATAATGTCTAAGAAGACAGAGTTGCAGCAAAATTCAAAGCTGCATGCCAATCTCCTTCTGAAGCTGCTCCCTTGAGATAAAAATAGGGATTTTAATGTAAATTAATTAAATGAATTATCTTAATGTTCTTCAATGTAGTGATCTATTATTACCTCTCCAAAATAGGTAGCTGCAACTTTATTTTCATTTCTCAGTCTGTATCCATATCCAGCTCCACTTGCTTAAGGAACCTATGTAGCTGTGATGGCAATGATTTAAACAAACAAATAAATGTCAACTTTGCTGATTTTTGAAATAATATTTTTCATTTTGTTTGATTTTTTACTCAATGGTGATGAGACTGTCACGAAATTGAGTTTTTTTGATCCATAGTGAATAGGCATTTATCTTCCTTTGCCAATATCATGGATATTTCCAATGCACTGATTCAGCATATCTTTGACTGTATATCCTCTGTAGATCAAAGTACCTTGCTCTCTATATTAAGGGAACACCAAATCCTCTGCCTCTAAACCAGCACCAACACCTACAGTGGTTGCTTGCTCTCCGAATGATGGCATGTAAAAGGAGATCTTTCCTTATCTCTGAGTCATATTCAGAATGGTATCAATCTCTTCGAGTTAAACCATCGTGTCAAAGATCTTATTCAATGTCTCCTTAGGGATTGATTCATACTCAGGTGCAACAACGTTTCCTTCTAAATCGATAACTCTAAAAGCAGGAATCTTCTCAGGTACCTTAGCAGGTTCGAGTTTCATGGTGTAGGTCTCTTCAACGTCGTTGAAGGTACTGTGGTTCTTCTCATAAGCGAAACCATATCTAATGTGTCTAGCTTGAGAAGTGAGTCTGCAAGCGGAGTTTACTAATCTTCTCATCATCTTTGATTTGTGTTTGTTTATTTATTCTGGAAATTAGGCTATTTAATTGTTTTTTATTTGTGTTTGATTTCCTTAAAATTGTCTGTGTAGCATCTTGGACAGCGCATATTTGATCCTCCCATAGATTAATGCGCTCTTATGATTTGATATCCCCCACCTTGATTCCTAAGCTTTTTCCATTACAAATCATTAAAAGAAAGAGTCAAAATTGATCCTATTATTTCTCTCCGTACAAGGCATCTCCTTGGGGGAAATGACGTATTTTTAGCCTCTTTTAATCGAATGTTTGACTCATAAACAAAAAGAACAAATAAGCTTATTATATTTTCTATTTTCTCCTTTATTTTATGAAAATATCCAAAATCATTAAACATATCCGTTCCCGCATTAAGTAAAACATTATCACAATATGTATTTGCACTCACAATTTAGGAAAATTAGGTTTCTGTTTAGTTAAAAATGCAGAGACTGCCTCATGCACATCAGTAGTGAGCAGCATTGCAGCATTTGTCCTTGCCATGTAGTCAACATTTGGCTCAACGATCTTATTGAGATCATGGTTCAACGCTTGCTTGATAGTCCAAACGGCTACTGGACTTTTACTTGCGATGACTTCTGCAAGTTGCAGCAAATCTTTGAGTAGTTATTCTCTAGTTTCAGAGACTTTTGAAACTAATCCTAACTTCAAAGCTTCATCTGAACCGAAGAATCTTCCTGTGAAATTAAATTCTCTTAATAAACTGTCGTTCCCAGTCATCTAAGGAAGACGCTGTTTTAAAAAATAAAGGACAGAAAAAGATTTTGTTTAAATCATGAGGGAATGTAAAAAATATTCAAGATAATTTGTGAAATAATCAAAACTAACCTGAACAGTACCAAGATCAGCACAAATTCCAATATCAACTTCTTTGATAGTGAATTTAGCTTCCTTAGAACAGTATCTATGCCAAAAAGAAACAATTATAATTAGGTTATTTTGATGTGTTTCATTCGTTTTTATTCTCTTGGATAGCATCATCCCTCCTTGTTTCATTTTTCACATTAGTTTCTTACCTGATATCAGCTGAGCTAATGAGATCAATTCCTCCTCCAACGCATACTCCATGTACTCCAACAATCACAGGGACTCTACATCTCGATAAGGAAGCAGTTGAATATTAAAGCCATTTGAGATTGTCAAATGTTTTGATAGCTTTTCTTCCAATATCATCTCCTTCTTGATTCATCAATTCAGCTGCTTCTTTAAGATCCAATCCAGCGCAGAAATTCTTTCCATTTCCTGTAAGAACTACAACTCTAAGATCATCTTATTTTCCTAAGAAATCAAATGCCTATGGAAGCTCTTCGAAAAGTTTAGGATTCATCGCGTTCATTTCGGCAGGTCTGTTCAGCTAGATGTGAAAAATATGCTAACCCACCCATGAGCCAGATAGAGTCTCGAAAGATGGAAGATTCAGATTGCTCATTGCTTGAATTGTGTTATGTTTATTAAGTTTAATTGTTTACCTAGAGTATTTCTCGATTGTTTATTTCTTTATCTTAAAATGAAAAATAGATTAAAACTTTAATGCAATTATATTAAGAATCTATCAATACAATCCAAGATGTTACTGCCTTCTGATTCTCTCGATCTTTCCAAAAAGACATCACCTGCATCATCCTCAAGTGTGCGTGTTGTTTGGACATCGAAATCACATAATTCTGAATTTATTTTTCAATTTTTCATTTTTATTTTTAACATTTACATAAACTGTTTACAAGCTTCTTTAATTTTAAATTGAACACACATGAGGAAACAATCATTATCAATATTCCTAACATTTCTAATAATTCCTTGCTTTATTCAAAAATTTCATTCTTTCTCCATTTTATGAGCAGAAACAAGCGAATTAAATATTTCTTACAATTCTCCTCACCCATATTTGTTCAATCAATAAGAATTACAACAATAACACTTTTCTCATTTCTGATTTTTTTCATCTCTTCCATTATTAAAAATGTCTAATTTTATTGTTCTTCCCTCATCACATAACATTAACAAAATTCCATTCCATTTGGATAAAATATTATTCTGAATTTAACGCTTCAAACGTGTAAATTTTAAAATTCCAAGATTTAAATCTTTTACCTTAATACTTTCTTTTTTTAAAAAATTCCATTCCACAACACAAATCGCACAAATCTAACACAATAATATTCCTGCAATTTCTTATTCTCTCTCTCTAGTAATGAGTTTGAACCAGTTGCTCATGAATCTCTCTTAGCATATCCCCAAGGAGTGCTTCCAGTGCAAGAACATGAGTCTTATATATTTTTACGATTAAAGTTTATATCTCTTTCATTTTTGAAAGGGAGAATCCCCCGAACTAAATTATCTCATCATTCCTTTTTTTGATTTGCTTGATAGCTGTTAGTGTTCTCCTCAAAAACAAACAAATAATTCAACGAAAAGAAAGAAAAAAAAACAAATTAAAAAAAGTTTAATAAACACACTCTTCAAACAAACACTATGAGTCTTGCCAAAGTGCAGCGTGGGTTAGACATAGGCTCCTTGCTAGTCCTTCTCAGTGCAAATACCTTCAGCCTCCATAACTCCTTTGAACTCTTCCATTTTCAATACAGCAGGTAGCAGCTACTAAGAGAAGAAGTCGCAGCTTAGTTTGCGTTTCTAACTAACAATTACTAACAGTCAGCATATTGGTTCTACATGAATTTAAACCTAGGTTGCACTCTGCTTTCTGAGCTTTGTTTGTTCATTATTATTGCTCTCAAGGCTGCTAGAAGCAAAGCAACTGGGTATTACATCACAGCTGCTAGTATTATTGTGTTTTAGTTGATTTTAACGATGCAGAGTCTTTGGCCGTTTTCAGGGTTCAGTGAATATGGCTAAGGGTTCTTGATGCGCTAAGGTCAAGCATTGGAAATTTGTGAATTCGACGGGGATTCGTATTCATGCAGATTCACAGCTACACTGCTGTTCACGATATCTTCATCCAAGATACTTGTTTTAGTCACTTTCCTATCATTAGCTGCTCTGTCTGCAAGTAACATGTTAGGGCAGACACATCAGGAAGGTCTCAAGTAGAGAATATCATCCCTTGCAGAGAAAATCAGATAACGATAAGAGATCGAAAATAGATAAAAGCAAGCTGAAGACGTTGATAGACTCACTACTTAGCTGATTAAGGAGAAGAAGAATTTGATAAAAGAAACCAAAAGCAAGAAGAGTAAGATAACAGCAGCGACGAGGAAAGAAGAAGAAAAACAAAGTGATAAGATTGCAACAATAAGCAAGGTAGCTCCTAAAATGAAGATTGTGACGGCAGGCGCTGAAAAAGCAGAAGAACAAGCAGCCTTAGCTAGCTTCTTATGGAGTGAGAAGGTCAAAGAAGGAGGTCAAGGATAAGCAGCTAAAAAGCCAAGTAAAATAAGAAGACCATCTTTCTGGAGCACCTCATTCTCAAGAGTGACGCAAGCTACTTCGTCTTCACCTTCAATGGAATCTTCGTTTATGATGGAGGATGCACAAGCCAGTGACATCGACAACAGTTGGTAACCTAGTTACATAACATTTACCCCTAAGCAAAAGAAAGCAACTCCACCAAAAATGTCCTGCGATAGTTCGTTCTCGACAATTGGTGAAAATACAACAAGATTAGCTAATCCGTAGATTGGATTGTTTGGACATTTCTTGGACAAAAGTGTTGATCAGATTGAAATTGACATGTAAGAGAACAAGCAGCTTTGATGTGAAAGAGGGGAGAATAATGAATGATGGAACACAATGAATGCATGACTAAATACTCCAACAACAATCAAGAGAGAGCTTAATTAACAACAACTGTGCAGCTTTTTATGCAAATCATTCATGTTCCAATTAGTAAATCTGAAATTAAATGAATTTTCTTGTTTTAAATAAGAATAATAGGAAAACAATGAAGAATATTATAAAAATTATTTAAAAATTTATCAGTTATTTAATAAGCCTTTGATTGTACTTTAAAAGGAATATCAAAATTCAAAGAGATTTAGGTGTAATTTTATTAAATAACTACCTTTTTTTCAAGCTAGCCAAATCTATTTTTTGTTACAGAAAAAAAAAATGTCAATATAAATTATCAAGCTACTTGTGCTTATTGGACTCTCAGAAGATTATAACCTAGCGTTTTAGCGAAGAACTGTAGATTCTCAAAGAAGAAAATGTACTCTTTAGGTAATCCATTCGATCGTATTAGCGCATCTTAAATTATTTAAAACCCTGCAATTACTTGAATCTAACTGTCATTCTTGGAGGTAGCAAAAACAGGTACACTCACAATTGGAAGCACAGTGTCGATATCAATTCTGAAATTTGCAGTTTGGCTATTCTATGGATCAACTGTTTCAATAATCTATTACTGAGTCAACGCCTAGCCGAGTAGTCCAGTGTTCAAAGCTGTAGTTTAACCTTATTCATCTTGAAGCTCCCCTTGATCGTTTACTATATAGATTACAGCTGAAGGAGAAGCAAATACTTCAGTTAAGAGTTATTACGCGAGTCGAAGGAGGTCTGATTAATTTGATGCGTTGTATAAAAGCATCGATTTCTACAAAAAGAAATGAATAATAATAGTTATCACATCTGTGTGAATGGAAAGATCAATTTGTATTGATTAGATTCAATAATCAAAGTCAAAAAAGGTTTGAATTAAAGAATATATTGCTTTAAATGTTAAGCAAATAAAAAAATGAAAGAAACTAAACCTCAAGCAATTTTAAGATCCTGTGGTTGTTAAGTGTAATCTACTCGAATTCTATGACTGAGACAATCTGCTATCCCGAGTTCTCCGTTAGCAATCGAAGCACTTCATTCGTTGATGTATCCGTATCATTCTCCTAATAATTTATCAACTACAAAACTCCTAGGAAAAAATATTAGTTTTTGGGATTAAACAAATATTTTAAATATTAAGAATACTGAATGCAAAATAACAAAACAAAAGTGAAATATCTTTATTTGCTTGCCTCTAATGATCTTGGAGTTATCTCTCAAAGGGATGCACAGAAGTGTTTTAGGATTCTTCGAGAATAATCTTAATATCTAAGAATCCGTTGTTTTGTTGCATCTTGGATCAGACTAAGCATCATCAATGCGAAGAAATTATTCACTGTTTAATGTATGCATCAGGACACCAGATCTTCCATCAACTTTGATGACTTTATTTGTGTCTTCTTTATCTATTGTCCAGAATGCTTGATCATATTGATCTTTTAAGTAAAGCACTACGTTCTCGCACTATATAATATTACTTACTTCCCTTGTCATCACAGATATCGCTTCCTTTATCTTGAAACATCTAGAAAATAAGAAAGAAAATATAAAAAAGATGAAAAAAGAAAATGATCATCATCTGGAGAACCATTTGCGTACCTCGATACCTATGATATCGCATTGATACCAATCTTGAGGACGATGGATTAATCTAATACTTTCATATAATCTCTAAGGAGTGTGCGTATTTCTGCTGCTATTTAATATCTAGTTTGAAATGGTTCTCTTACAATATTTTCAGCGAAATCCTCAGCAGAAGATACTTATGATTCCAATAAAGCTCTATCGTTATGAACCTTCAACGCTTTCAACTAGCTTAAGGACTTGTAGATATCCTTATTTATGCCTTCTTCAGGTTTCTTTACTGTTGTAATAAGAAAAATAAGAATTATTAACTAATTTTGAAAGACTTTTCTCTTAGAGTAAACTTTAACTCTTTCTCTCTTATCTAACTCCCTTACTTGGTAATCTCCTTCGAGGGCTATTTGAAATATGTCGAGATGGAGAACGCGAAATAGAATTTCTTTGATAGTTATTCTATGATGATTACATTTTGGAATTATTTGCAATTTTATTTATTTTTTAAAGTTATTGAGACGATTCAGGAGGAACAGATAAACAAGCTGAGAATGTTGGTGGTTCTTGTAGCAGAATTGTTTAATTCTATTACGATTGTGTCTCCACCAACAGCTTCTCTTTAAAAGTGACAGTTGGAGATTCATCTTCTTCTTCCTATGCCTGTCGAGTATATTTCGGAGAAGTTGATGAAGGGGAGCTATCTTCATTGTTATCTTAAGCGAAAACTAGCTTTATTGCTGATTGGCTTTGATTTTATTGTAATAATGAAGAAGATTGAGATGGATGGAGCTTATATCTTGAATTCTAAGAACCCGTGTTATGAAGTGTTATGACTCTACCTTTGTTATCGCTGTTAGGGAGGACAATCCCAGGGATTAGAGCTGAGTGCGTGGATTATGTTTTGATTCTAAAATTTGAGCTACTGTTATGGATACTTGGAGTCCTAGAATGAAATCCTTTATTTGGTATGCTGAAATAATGGCTGTTGTTAAATGTTGCTAAACCAACAGAATTATTACTATTATTCTTATTATTGCTGTGACTCTATCTGTTTAGCAGTGGATTATAACGATCTGATATCACTGAAGACTATTTGATGGCATCCGTTGAAGTTACAGTGTCTTGTTACTGCTGTTATTAAGACTAAAAAGCAGTCTGTAATTATTAACTACTCTATTGATTTTTTAATGGCAGTTACAGTTACTGCTGCTATTGCTGATGACTATTCGATGCTTACAGTCTCAAGAGCTGCTGATTGATGGTAGCACATTATTTAGATAGAACATCAATCATTTATTCTCTTTTTTTGAGCGCTATATTCTTGAAACCGATTTGATAATAAAGATTTTAATTGGAAGATGTCAGATTCTTTACCATATGAGACAGATATTCACAATTAGAACATTTCATTAGTGATGGCTCGCTATTGTCATTTAGATTAACTTTACTGCTGATTGGAAGCGGCTATTGTTATGCGGGAACATCATTGTATATTTTTTTATTGTTAGACTTCAGGGAAAAACCTGTTTGATTCATCTATAAAGTTGCTTTGGCCATCGCTGGAAGTCGTTCTTTCAACTAGGTATGACATCGTGCAGCCATATTAAATATGCAACAGCCACTGATACAAAGCTATCTCAAGCAGATTATTCTGTTTCTTTTTTGTTTTTTTTAATTAATTCGATGAAATGATCTTGTAATCAAACAAAAGCACTACCATGAATCAAAAAAGAAACTAATGATATTCTGCAGTTTATCTAGCTTGATCTAGTATTGCCTTTGACTTTGAACAGATTTATGTGTAAGTTAAGAGTCGAAAATGTAAATATTTTCGATATTTTCAGCCATACAAATAATAACTTATTTGAATATTTTTAACAGCAGTTGGGGATTGCTATTTCTGTATTGTAAGAGAACACCTTGTTAAGTGTAACAGAATACCTTGTTAAGTATGAATGGAAATGTAATTAAATCTACTAAATCGTAAATAAAAAAGTATCATATTAAATCATTTTTATTATTTAAGGGTTTAATATTTTAGGGGAAAAATCAATAGTCATTTAAAATCTCTACAAATAGAGACAAATAAGGAATTTAAGATCTTCAAATGTATCTTATGAATCCAATATCAAAATATATTTTAATCTCGTACAGCTATTTTTACAGAAGCCTTTAATATGCCTAATCATTTGATTTTATAGAGTGATTTAATCGAAATGGATTCCTCTTCACTGAGATTTAGATTCTCGATTAATTCCTTAATGCCTATTAAACCAAACAGATTTAAATATCGTTTTTAAAAAATAATAATAAAAATACTCTATTTTTCTTGAGATGAGAGACACGATACAGTGAGCTTAAATCTCTTGAGTTGTGGGAAAGCAAACAAGTAAGCTTTAGCGAGGGTAGGAGAATCACCCAAAATTCCTAATATCTCAGATATCACTTCTATTTCCATTCCCTCCTTGAAAATCGTCAGGATTTATCCAGCTGAAACATTCTGTGGAGGAAACAAAGAAAATTAGAAATATTCTTATTTTAGTTTTTCGATGATAAAAATAATAATAATGTAGAAAAGCATATTCTAAGTGATTTAGGAGCTATTACTTCGAGATACTGCAATCTAGCGCTGTTATCGCCTTTAAGGTGCGACCATTCAGATAAGAATTTTGACGCTGTCAGCTCTGTCTTTGAGGAAGAGGCTTATTCAATGATAGTTTCTTTAATTTTTTAAACTCCTTGCTCAATAGCCCTTTCGATCTTCTACTCCTTTGTTTCCTTGTTTTATGGGATAGAATCTTTTTTTTCTTGTTAGTTCTCAACAACTGGGGTTTCTTAAGCTACCCCGCCACTTCCCTAAGTTTTTAGAATACTATGACGCGGTTTTAATTCCTTCTTCTGTTGTTCATTTGTTTTAGCAACATTTTGAACACCTCCGAAATGAACCTTCTTATCATCACCTGAAACATCTTCTTCTGCAAATCTTAGCTTATTTCTTCAGAATAGCAATAAATATCACATTAAATATGCTAACCTCGAGATTTAAATATGTTCTGATATTATTATTGTTTATTTTGTAATTTACCTTGGTGATCTTTCATGTTGCACTTGCTTTCCATCAATATTTTTGAGCGATTGATATCCAAAGGAAGTTTCAGCATTTTACGCATGAGTAGGTGATTTATCTGTAAAGTATTTCTAATGCAGTTAGTTTAGTTGAGTGGCATCTTCTAGATTGCTCTTGAGGATGTGTTTCTTAGGGGTACTTCCATTCACAGAGAATGAATGCCTTGGAGCAGTAGAACTCTCAATTTCTTCTTCTTTTCCTTTCTTGAATCGAACACTAAAACTCTCCTCTTGATCTTCCTCGTCATCTTCACTTCCCTCACTTCCATTGCTCTTCACTTCGCTTGCTTCTAATTTACTTTCCTCATCTTTATCATCTTCTTTGAATTTCGAATGTCCAAGCAATTTTCCATCAATATCCTTGATCTACGCATGGAAGTTCTCCTACACTAGTGGACTATTCTTCAAAATCGAATTTCTAGGCTACCTATTATGCACAGGAGTATGCGACTAAACAGGGATTTCTTCTCCACCAAATTTCACAACTCCAGATAAATTTCCACTAATTTCTTCTTCTGTTTTCGCAGAATGTCTGATGGGTTTTGTATCGATGGCTTTCACGAGATGACCTAGATCATGTGAATTATGTAAAATCGAATGAGAAGGCACTTCGTCTTTGTGGTAGGATGTTTTCTTATTCAAATCGAGATCTTCAACTTTTTTACTGAAATTTATTTCTCTATTCTTTTCATCTTCACTGCTGTTTTCATCGTTCGGTTCAGCTGGCTTATCAATTACTTTTAAATGAGCAAATTTACTGTTCTTAGTGTTCACATCCTCATCTTCATCGTCATCATCGTTATCTGCTATTTCAATGTCACTACCTGAAATATCTCCCACAGGAATTGTCAGGAATTCCTCAGTATCCTAAGATTCTACTAACTTTTAATTTATTTACAAAACGAAAAATAAACCAAAAACCTAAAAATTTAGATAATATTTCTTACCAATTCATGAATAGCCTTGTCTTTTTTATCACTCAGCAGTTTATTAATAACTGCAATCTATCCTTATGCTTCTGTGTTGTCACTTTACAACTACACTACAGCTTAGAAATCAGCAAGTGCATCTTTCAATTTCAGCAATTTCTTTCTAGCAGTTCCTCTACGTAAAAACGATTTCACGTGCTTAGGCTGCAATTACAACGCACTTGTAGCATCTGCTTCAGCTTTCCCGTATTCTTGTAGCTTCAGTAATGTCATAGCTCTATTTGAGTAGATAGTCGCAAAAAGTAAATTCTCCTCTGATGTCAGTGCTCCAGTGTATTATTTTATTTTTTCAATGCATTCTTAATACAACTCTTCTGCGCCCTTGAAGTTACAACTAGAGTACAATAAATTTGCCTAGAAGAAGAAACAGAAGAAATCAAACAGATTATTCAAATAACTAGAAAAACAAAAGAGAGACAGTTTATAATTTTATTTTCCCTTGTTTTCACTACAAAAAGTGCTTCTTTGCTTTTTATAAAACTACCTTGTCTTTAAGAGAATTGACATCAAGTAGCGGTGATCTTTGAGAATTAATTCTGATTTGAGCTCTTGGCGCTGCACGCGGCTTTGTCGATGTCATCGATGCATATGGATTTACATATCCACTCATTTCCTCATCTTTATGCTTAACATCTAAATCCTCGATTTCTTTATCCTACAAACAATTTACAAACAGCAATATGAACGATTGAAGCTTCATAAATAATATCTTTTTTTAGCTGCTTTCTTATCTTACAATATCAAAGTTATCCCAAGCTTTGTAGTAATCTCCTACAGTATTTGCATCTCGCTTCAGTTTTGTTTTTTCAACTTCATCTTCAGGTTTCGTTTGATCCTCAACTTTTTGAACTTAAGCAGAACCTCTAACAGGCACAGCCTTACTACTTACCTAAAAAATAACCACAATAAAACAAAATTAATATTATAAAAAGGTTTAGAACATCAAATTCACTTAAAACTGATGAAAACCTCTCAAACAAAAACTCATTTCCTTTTTTTTATATCATAAACATTATTTAAACTAATCCAAACTAAAAATAGCATTTACCTCAGCTGCAGTGTTATTTTTTTTCTATTTCTCCTTAACAGTCATCTGCTGCTCCCAATCGTAGAGATCTTCGACATAGTTACGCAGATCGGCTGCGTTGTTCTTAATTTATTGCTGTATTTGATAGGACATCTATGTTAGCCAAGTTTGCTTTGCTTTGTTTTGATAATTTATTAAAACACTCTTTTTTGTTCTTTTTGAATATCTTTATGCATAGAATCTCTCATTATTTCTATGATTAATAACAAAGGCAATTCTTCTAAAGAATAGCAATCCCCCCTTTATTTTTTATTATTTTAGATTTTTAGGAAATTATCTTAAATTCCTTGTTATTTTAATTTCCGCCATGAATGATTACTTTCAACTATTCTGGAGTTATTTTTTCAGAGGATTGATTTTAGAGAAATCAATATTGAGCAATAATTCATTTAATTTAAAGAAATAGACATAAATAAGAATTTTCTTTGAATTCCTTTGGAAGAGAAAGCAGGAATTTAGAATATTTTTAAATGGCAAATGCTTCTTTATTTGAGTTTAAATGACTACATCAAATTAATAGAGGCTTTAGATGTGTCTTGGCAAATCTATCTAGATCAAACAAAATTAAGAATTTGTGAATGAACAATCCCCCAAGCGCCAAGCTGGCGGGAATAAAAGATATTATGTTTTTCTCTAGCAACTAAATGAAAAAGCAAGTAATTTTTCAAGAAAAAGGAGAGGAAACAGAAGAAAATTCTGCTGAAAGGTAACCTATTTCTAGCGGTTTACTACAAGAACAAACAGGGCAAGGGAATTTAGAAGGGTTAGGAGAACAGTAGAAGGGTAACTTAGAGGAGGAAAGATGTTTTGATGTCCTCAAAGAAAACATTGGATTCGTTGAGAATCTATTTTAACAATAATTGCAATCTTCATCTGGATAATTGTAATACAACTAATAATAACAACAACAACCACAACAATAACAACCCATTTATGCAACTCCCTCTGACACCTTCAATCTAACTGGGTATACAATGGGTGATACGATCCCTTTTGACTAAAACTCTGTTTACTTTGCAGCGTAGAACTCTCTAAAATCAATCCTTCCATCTTTCCGTATCGCTCCTTCGCAATCTATTGGGAACAACTCTGCAAACAATTAATTCCCTTGCTAGAAACCTCTGTAGCCTCTAAAATTCTAAAGAAATACGACTTCAAAGCTAATAAACAAGCCTAGCAACTTAAATTCTAATTTTAACACACAAGAGAAGTAAAACGACATTGTGAAGGAATTATTGAGTGATCAGGATTCGATTCTCGACGAACCTTTATTTTAGGATCAATATAATAGAATGGGATAATTTACTTTTCCTTCAATGTCTCTATTGTGCTCAAACTAAAATGCTGTGAGAATAGACAGTTTAAATAATTCTGGGATCAATTTAAATCACTACAATAACATCGATAAAGCTAATAGCATCAATGATAATATGGTGTTTTGTAGTAGTCTTGTGTCCAATCTACGCTAGAATATCCCCTCATTGTCAGAATAGTTCCCTTTTTCTCTTACTGCAGCAGATCAACTCTACCATGTTTTTGGAAATATGAACTCGTTGCAATTTCATTAACTGAAAGAATAGAAAGATGCAGGGAAATGCCTTGATATGGAAGAGGAAAAGCGTCTTACTGAAGGCGAATAAAAGCAGTCTTCTGATAATAGTAGCGATTTAGGAGAGATTAAAGTGGAGCATAACACTAGCTTAGAAGAATAAGAAGAATGTGATAATCGATAAGATGATAGTTAGATAAACTAAATGGAAAGAGAAAAAGTAAATGAGAAGAATTAAGTACAAGAAGAGAAACAAACAACCTCGCTTAAAAAAATAAACTAGAAACGTCAGTCCAATAAGAAACAGCCATGTGAGAGAATAACTAACAAACGAAGAAAATTAGAACCTGCAGATTGCAGTAATTTCTAAGCTCATTCTGAAGAAACTCGCCTTCCAAATGAAGAGGAAGATTTGTCAAAAGTTGCATTAGAACAGAAATCCATCGAAAATAATCAAGAAACTCAGTAGGAATCATAAGAACAACTTAATCTTCTTCCCAAGGTTTTACAGCTCGCTGCTACGAATGATTAACCATAACCAAAACAACCAGGAGCAAGATCATCTCGTTAATCTCAGCATAAGAACGTCTACAAGAATTTCGGAAAAGAATTATTAAGGTTTGTGCGTTCTTAGAAAAATTCTTGTGATGTGCTAACCGAAAATGAATTCTCTTAGATGATTGATCTCTTAACAGGTGGGCTGAATGATAAGGATACTAAGTAGACGCTCCCAATTTAAAAGAAAGAATCCCTTTAGAAATTGTGGGAGATTAGAGATGAAGAAATCAACAGTAATAATAATAAAAATCCTTCAAATGGGAAAAAATCGACTAAAGATTCTAGTAACCAAAATGAAGCTGAAGATGAGAAGTTTTTCGATTTGAACTAACTGATTGGTCCTGAATAAGATTAAATTCGTGACGTAGATAATCCTTAATTGAAAATCAAGAAGGTTTTCAGAACTTTGGCATGGAAGTTCTTTGATAACTACGCTTTCCTTTATGTCATGACATCCAGGAAGCTTGACAAGAAGCTCATACACTTGAAGTGTATTCGATCATTCCTCGTTGGAATTCTGTGTCCAAAGTCGCTAGAACAATTCAAGCCTATTAGGGAATTTTGATATTGTTCAAGAAACTATTGTGAACTTAAAAAATAAGAAGAAATTTGTGTATTTTTACCTTTTATCTTTATCTGTTGTAAGACTTTTATGTCAAGATTCTCTGCTAAAAATGCAGTGAAATCATTTGCAAATAAATAAATTATAAACACCAAACAAAACATTTTAAACATTTTCTCTTTTTCTCTTTAATATTTTAAAAGCCCATTCATTCATTTTTAATGATATAATGATTTTGTTAATATACTTTTAGTTAATTGAAGAAGTGATCTTTTTGTTTGTTTTAAGACTTTATCATAACAGATGTAAAACACAAACAATCTATCTCATTATTAGGGTGAAGATGATGTGAATAGTAGATCATGATTTTTTTAATTTTTTTCTCCTTTTAAACTTTAAGCATCTAACTCCTTCTTCTGTGTTGTTTCATGCTTATTTTACATTTAAAAATCCTTCAAATGAATAACTACTCAATTGTATCTTTCATTTCAAGAATCTATGTATTTAGTTATGATCCTTCATGTAGAATGATAGTGGCTGATACAATTGGTCTTTTAATTCCACAAGCTCTCCCTAAAGCTGATTTAGATGTCACAAAGCAATAAGGTACATTTTTCTCTTCACATTCTCCAGGTAAATTCATTACAATCTCCAACGGGTCACAATCAGCAGCCATAACAACAAGTTCACTGACTCCTTTGTTGAGACATTTCAGCACCTCATTCACGCCTTTTTTCAATTACTTATAATGCATAGCTTGTTGAATCAAGTCGAGGATCTTGACTGTCAAACGAGGATCTGCAATGGGATATGGTTTTATCTCTTAAACATCTTTTTGCTATTATGTCTATTTTTGCTCTTAGTCTCCTTATTCTTTAGAAGTTTCAGTATCGTTTTGTGGAAGTGACTACAATGGCTACTGCTCAGGCTTCGATTCTTAAGGAATAATAGTGCTGGTTTCTTCTAAGGAAGTCATTAGTTTATCCTGCTTTTCTTTGAAATTATCAATTTGTTTTTTTAGATAAAATTATTTGATTGGTAGGCAAAATAAGAAATATCAAAGATTGATTCTTTTCAGGAACGGGCCTTCAAATAAACAATCCTTTTGCAGATTTAGTTTTATATCACATTAATTACATTTCTAGACAATAATATAGTAGAACATTGAAAAAAAATACATAAGCTGAATTTAAAATAAAAGAACATGTTGTTTTTATTTTTCTCAACAAATGTGATTTATTTGTGTTTGCTTTCAGTTCAATTTACATATTTCGACACACAAATTGAAATTAAAAAGGAATCTACATGGATAACATTTCTAAATATTTTTGCAGGTAATTAAGATCCTTTTCGAATTGCAATTAGGGCTCAGTTAATAAGTGGAAAAGCTCCCACAAAAAAATAAAAAATAAAACAGAATCACTTTTGGGTTTTGGAAATGAAATCTTGTGGCTCCTTTTTGTATGATGATGGACAAATGTGCCTTACATATATCTCGCTCTTTCTCTGATTTTTCATTCTTTTTGATCCTTTTGAGGGTTGGCGGCACTTGTATGTAGTTCAGAGAGCAATTAGATTTACGACAATCTCATAGGGTTTATTGATTCTTTTGAAATTGTGTTCTTAGCGTAAATGGCAACTTCGCTGAGAATTTTCTTCGCTTCTTCTTCTCCTCCTTATTTCAACGCAAGGATCGCATTAGCTTTGATTGCTGAAGCTAATGGGTCTTCTTTGCATACTTAAAGTGATTTAGATGCAAACTCTAGTGCTTCTTAAGCTGATCCTAAGTTTTTATAGCAAAGAGCAATGCTTCGAAGGGAAACATGGCTGTTTTTATCTAAAGAATGGATGTGCTTGAAAATATCAATAGCTTCTTGGTATTGTTTCTCTTCAACAAGTAGATTCGCTTAAAGAAATAGAGAATCCGGATCATTTGGATCAGCTAGAATTAGAGATTTGATATTCTTTTTGAACTCTTTTTTTAGCAGTTCATCATCTTTTTAAAGCAAACACAGTTCATATAGCAAGCGTTTAGTTTTTCCAATCCTTTTGATGCCTTCTTGAAGTGCATATCTCGCATCTTCTTTCATGTCTTAGTCATCGTAGTTTTGAGAGATCAATAGTGGTATTTCCTCATCTTTAGGAGCAAAAGGGACTAATTTTTCTAAGATTTCAATAGATTTGCTATTTTACTTTGTAGCATACATCTGAAACGCCATGCTTTTGATATTTTAAATGCGCTCGGTATCCAGTTGTGAATTCATTTTTTGAGGAATTCTAAGATAAGTTTTGCTCAGTATTTAATAACTTACAACGGATTTAAAGAGATATTTATGGTTTCTTTCCTTTTTTTCTGTTTTGTATTTTCTTTTCTTCTGATATTAATTTACTTACAAAATGTTAAATCTGATTTATTCAGCTAATTGAATATTTCCTCTTACAATAATTTATTTTTTTCTGTTGTCTCTGCAAAAGTATGATTAACACCGACAAGAAAAATTAAGCCAAATTTTATTCATTCAATCCAAAAAATGACCAAGTTTTTTTGAACTTTTCTAATAATTTTCTGATCATTAATAAAAGAAAAAAAAAATAGAATAGGCTAAAAATAAATCATCGTTTATTAGAAAGATTATTATTAAAAATTACAGTTTGAAAGTTAGATATTAAATACAACAACAAAAAATATTTTATAAATATCAAACATAAATTTACTCCAATGTTTGCGGTTTGAAATATTCAATTATATAATGGAAAGAAGAAAAGTTCTTTAAGGGAATTCAATGTTAACCCAATATTGTTATAGGTACTAATTGTGATAACATATTTAGAATTAGGAGAAATATCGAAAACTGTTTCATCCAGCTTGGAATTAACGTTTTAATGCCCAGGAAGGGTAGAGAATTCGAAAATTTAGTCTTCAATACAGAATCTCATTTCAAAGCTATCTCCGGAGTGAATTTCATTGCCAAACATGTTGCCTTTTAAGACCTTGGAACAATCTTATGTTGGACTACTACAATAAAATCTTTTCAAAACAAATCCTTAAAAGGCATTCTAAATCAGAATTTTTTTAGCTTAATGTTCCTGCATTAACCCAACAAAGAAGACTGCGTTTTAGAAAGAACTTAATGTGAACTAAAAAATGTATTTCTTGCTTGGGTCAATTTCGTAATCTAAAAATACTTATTGAAAGTTAGATTTAGCCATTGTTTAGAGAGTTATTTAGTTTTCAGTATTTAGACCTACTTAGGAACTAAATTAGTTCCCTTTTAACTAACTCATTCCTTATTAAAGTTCAACTTCAGCCAAATTAACTTCTTTGCCACCAAAGAAAGAAAAGTTTATTGCTTTTTTCAACTCTAAACTTTCTTCTTTTACTACATTAGCTTGATCTCTCAAGAGTACTAGTTTGTCTTGAATATTGTTCCATTTGAATTCGTTATTGTCAAATGATACAGCTCCTTTGATATCAGCCAGTTGATCTTGGATATTTGCATAAGTAGGCTTACTCATTGCCTTAACTAGACTTCCAGCTAGAGCACCTTCGACTTCCTCAGGAGACTTATACGTAGCTATCTCTTCGCTGAAAGTTTCTTTGATTCCTCCAAGTTTGTTCTCGAACTCAGCAATCTTATCGAGCGCTCCCTAAAGCTTTTTCACATCGATTCCTTGCTCTCTGAAGCTTGAATCAGCCTTCGTTTCGTTCAAGAATGTTCCCAACTTCACGAAGAACTCTTCAACATCTAGCTCAGGTTTCTCCTTAGCATCAGTGTGTTTTGTATTGTGACACTTTCCGCAAATCAAGGAGAGATATTCCTAGTGCCCGCAGGCTTAGCAGACGTAAATTCTCTCATCATTTCTGTTTGGACATTGCTTGCAAGCTGGAGGCTCAAATTTTGAGCAGAGTTCCTTGATTTGTTTTGTTGTGTTTTCATTCTAAATTTCGAGTAGAATCTGCTCCTATTAAACAGCTGCCTTTCCTCCCTTTTTTGTGATAGGCTTAGTTTTTGCTGGATCATTAGATTTCATAAGATCTCCTATTTCTCCTTCATTTTCATCTTCCTCTTCTTTCTCTTCTTTGAGGGAGATCTTTGGTGATTTTGGTTTCTTGATGACTCCTCCCACTTTTCTTCTGCTCATTTTTTTATAAATTACTGAAATAGTTACTTTTGTATTTTCTGATTTGTTATCAAAATATCTTTTCTCAAATTCTTCGTTATCCTTAAATTAAATAAATCTGATAAATTCTTTTATTCCAAAGTTTTGGAGCTAATCTTAATTATGCGTTCTTTTTTATTTATTTTTAATTCTACAGAAAGAAATAACAAAATTATTCTATTCAATTCAATAATGCCTACAATGGCGCATAAATAATATTAAAATATAAATTTACTCCAATGCTTTTGGCTTGGAATAATCAATGATAAGATGGAAAGAAGAAGCTTTCTTTTAGGGAGTTTAATGTTAACCCAATATTGTTAAAGATACAAATTGTGATAACATATTTAGAATCAGGAGAAATAATAAAATCTGTCTCATCAAGATTGGAATTAACGTTTTCGTGTCCAGGAAGAGTTGAGAACTCGAGGATTTAGTCTTCAATGCAGAATCTCATTTCAAAGCTATCTCCAGATCGAATTACATTGCCGAACACGATGCCTTTTAAGACTTTGGAACAATCTTATGTTGGACAACTGGAATAAAACCTTTTAAAATTTTTTCCTTAAAAGGCATTCTAAATTAGAATTGTTTTAACTTAATCTTTTGGCTTTAATCCAACAAAGAAGATTGAGTTTTAGAAAGAACTCAATGTGAACTAAAAAGTGTATTTCTTGCTTGGGTCAATTTCGTAATCTAAAAATACTTATTGAAAGTTAGATTTAGCCATTGTTTAGAGAGTTATTTAGTTTTCAGTATCTAGATCTATTTAGGAATTAAATTTGTTCCCTTTTATCTAACTCATTCCTTATTAAAGTTCAACTTTAGCTAAATTAACTTCTTTGCTACCAAAAAAAGAAAGGTTTATTGCTTTTTTCAGCTCTTAACTTTCTTTTTTTACTATGTTTGCTTAATCTTACAAGAGTGTTACTTTGTCTTGAGTATTGTTCCATTTGAATTCGTTATTATCAAACGATACAGCTCCTTTGATCTCAGCCAGTTGATCTTGAATATTTGCATAAGTAGGCTCACTCATTGCCTTAGCTAGACTCTCAGCGAGAGCGCCTTCGACTTCCTCAGGAGACTTATAAGTAGCTATCTCTTCCCTGAAGGTTTCTTTGATTCCTCCAAGTTTGCTCTCGAACTCAGCAATCTTATAAAGCGCTCCTTAAAGCTTTTCGACATCTATTCCTTCCTCGCTGAAGCTAGTATCAACCTTCGTTTCGTTCAAGAATGTTCCCAACTTTACGAAGAACTCTTCGACATCTAGCTCAGGTTTCTCCTTAGCCTCAGTGTGCTTTGAATTGTGACACTTTCCGCAAATCAAGGAGAGATAATTCTAGTACCCACATGCTTCGCAGACACAAATTCTATCAGCATTTCTGTTTGGACATTGCTTGTGGAGGCTCAAATTTTGAGCAGAGTTCCTTGATTTGTTTTGTTGTGTTTTCATTCTCAATTTCGAGTAGAATCTGCTCCTATTAAACAGCTGCCTTTCCTCCCTTTTTTGTGATAGGCTTAGTTTTTGCTGGTTCCTTAGATTTCATAATATTTCCAACTTCTCCTTCGTTTTCATCTTCCTCTTCTTTCTCTTCTTTGAGGGAGATCTTGAGTGTTTTAGCTTTCTTGATGGCTCGTCTCGCTTTTCTTCTCCTCATTTACTTTTTAATTACTGAAATAGTTTATTTTGTAGTGTCACTTCGTTATCAAAATATCTTTTCTCAAATTCCTATTATCCTCAATATAGTTAAAAAAATCTGATGAATTCTTTACTCCAAATTTTGGAGCTAAACTTAACAATGCAGGCTTTTTATATTTTTTTAAGTTCACAGTACGAGATCAACATGAATATATTTTAGATTACTTTCTTATCCTGAATTCAGCTCATCTGTTATTGCAAGTAACTGTTTTAGTTCATAAATAAGTTCCCTTTGTTGATACCTACAACAAACATACTATCAATCTAGAAAATGATTTTTACATAATATTAATTGTCAAAACATAATAATGTTGTGATTTTAAAAATATTTCTGAGCATTATTATTATTCATTTGGCTTTTTTTTCTTAGTGTTAATAAATCTGCATGATTTGAAACTAGTTAAATTTGAACATAAATTAAAATACATTTATTTTAATAGGTTTTTCAAACAAACTCTGTCAAAATAATTAGAAATGATCAACAATAGAAAACTCCTATTGTATTCAACAATGCGATGGAAGGGAGAAAGTTTCTTTGAGAGAGTTGAATGTAAACAGCAAATTTTTGAATGTAAACAGGGAAATCACATATTTAACCTCAGGAGAAGTATCGAAAAAAGCATAATCAAGCTTTGAAACTATGTTTTTATGCCCAGGAAGGGTTGAGAACTCGAGGATTTAGTCTTCAATACAGAACCTCATCTCAAAGCTATCTCCAGGACGAAATTCATCACCGAATATGATCCCTTTTAAGACCTTGGAACAGTCTTAAGTATGACTACGGTGAGCAAATCTTTTAAAGAGTAATCCGCAAGAGCCTAAGTTCATTTGCTAAGTGAAAACTTCCTATTTTTTCATTAGTCCAATACAGAAAATAGCACTTGAAGAGACCTTCGCTGTGAACTTTAAAGTGTAATTCTTCTTCGGGTTAATTTCAAAATCCAAATGTACTTACTAAGAGCTAGATTTCTACATAGTTTAGATAGTTATTTCGTCATCTTTATTTACACTAATAATTGGCTCTAACTTGGCATCTTTTTAGTAGCCCGTTCCTTACAAAAGTTAAACTTAATAATAATAATAATAATAATAACATCTTTCCCACCAACGAAAGAAAGATTTATTACTTTTTTCAGCTCTGAACTTTGTTGTTTTACTATGTTGACTTGATTTCTTAAGAGTGTTGCTTTATCTTGAATACTGTTCCATTTGCTCACTCATTGCCTTAGCTAGACTCCCAGCTAGAGCACCTTCAACTTCTTCAGGAGACTTATAAGTAGCTATCTCTCCCCTGAAGGTTTCTTTGATTCCTTCAAGTTTATTCTCGAATTCAGCAATCTTATAAAGCGCTCCTTGAAGCTTTTCAACATCGATTCCTTCCTCGCTGAAGCTAGTATCAACCTTCGTTTCTTTCAAGAATGTTCCCAACTTTACGAAGAACTCTTCGACATCTAACTCAGGCTTCTCCTTAGCCTCAGTGTGTTTTGAATTGTGACACTTTCCGCAAATCAAGGAGAGATAATTCTAGTACCCGCATGCTTCGCAGACACAAATTCTATCAGCATTTCTGTTTGGACATTGCTTGCAAGCTGGTGGTTCAAATTTTGAGCAGAGTTCCTTGAGGTGTTTTGTTGTGTTTTCATTCTCAATTTCGAGCAGAATCTGCTCCTATGAAGCAGCTGCCTTTCCTCCCTTCTTAGTGATAGGCTTTGTTTTCACAGATTTTTTAGCATGTACTAAATCTCCTACATTTTCATCCTCCTTTTCATCCATACAGATCTTGGGTGTTTTAGCTTTTTTGATGGCTCCTCCCACTTTTCTTCTGCTCATTTATTTTAGAAATTACTGAATTTTGTATTATTAGTTTTGTTATCAAAATATCTTTTCTCGAATTCCTTGTATCCTCTCAATAATTAAATAAATCTGACGAATTCTTTTATTTCAAAGTTTTGGAGCTAAACTTAACAATGCAGGCTTTTTTAAGTTCACAGTAAGAGGGCAATCAATATTCATATATTTTAGATTATTTTCAAGCCTTATTTCAACTCATCTGTCATCGTTAGAACTGATTTCTAGTCTCAAAATTGGTCTCTATGTTTTTACTGCGAGTAAAAGTTATTATCAATCTCGAATTTTATATTTTTGCATATTTTTAATTGTCAAAACGATAATTATTATTATATATTATTATCTTGTGAATTATTATTGTTTTATTTGTTTACTAATAGTTTTTTCACAAAATTAATGTTGATTTTTTTTTCAATTTTAACAAAGGCAGAATCATTATTTTGTCATCAGATAAATTGATTAAAATAATATCAAAAATATTTTTTTCGTATTGTGATAGGATGATATATTAGTTTATCCTACATCCTTATTATCTTCTTCATCTTCTTTGAGGGAGATCTATGGTGTTTTAGATTTCTTAATAGCTCTCCTACTTTTCTTCTGCTCATTTTCTAAATAAGATCTAAATTTGTATTAATTGCAAAGCTGTTCTTTCACACAATATTAATAATTATTTTAGCAGCCAGAATTCTGAAGAATTCGTGTTTCTTTTTACAAACCTTACTGAATTTAAATTTTTCTCATTTCTGAATCTGAAAAAAATTACTGTAATCAATTATTTAGATCAATATTTTATAATCATTATCGAATGATCCCCTTAAGACATGAGATATCAATCATCAATCATTGTGGGGATGATTTATAATAACAATATCTGAAAAACGATAAATTTCTCTCCATACATTTTAAAAAATTAAAAAGTCTCCGTATCCGCAATGAAAAAAAAGATCTTAATATTGTAAAAATCGAAATATTCGACTTCTAATTATGTTCATAAACAGACTTGTCTTCTAAATACATAAAAACTAAACCCAAATCCACACGTTCTTTCTATCGCTATTAATCTTATCATCCTTCTTTAAGAAATATAAATTCGAGGATAGTGAAATTACAAAAAAGCGTTCAAAGACATTCTTTGTTCTTTGCTAGAAAAAGAAGTAATTTAATCTTTACTTAGAATTCGATCTGAGGAAAAAAGAATTTCAAACTTGGAAGCAATGGGAAATCAGCAATGCATGTCGCTTAGCTCACTTGTGGATGGCAATTTCCAAGCGAGCTCACAGTAAACAGTCTAGATACAATAAAAAGATGTTTCGATCTAGAAATAAAAGATAGAGGAGAATTCTCCTACAGAAGAATCAACAAACTAAACAAGTGAGAGTCAACGCCCTTCCATAAGTATCAGAGGAGAAAAGGACTTTAAAGATTACAATACTATTCCTGAGGTCGTTAAAAACGAAAATGAAGTTGTAGAAGAAAAAGTCAAAGAAGAACAAGAATAAAAAATCCTATCACAAACTCAACAAATCGAACTAGAATAACAAAATGAAGAAGAAAGAAAGAAAAAAGAACTAGAAGATTAGGAGCTGCAGCTCTAATTGAAGAACTAAGAGCTTATAAAGCAAGAATCTTTAAGAAAATAAAAAGAAGAGGCTCTTAAGAAACAGCAAGAATTTAAAATAAAAAAAGATAAAGCCTAATAATGTACAATATCTGATGAGATTCCACTCCTCAACAAAAGCTACTACAAGGGCAAGTGCTACGAATTAGACAAAAAGAAATACCCGCATGGTGAAGGGACATATATTTCTTCACCTACTTCTAAATTAAATATTCGTGGAGAATTCAAAAATGGATATCTCACTAAAATAATATACTTGACATTCAAAGATAACTCCGCTTACAAGGGGGATCTTTGGGTTAGTGACGCAATAAAAAAGCGTAAATTTAAAGTCTCAGAATGTGAAAATGCAGATGAGTTCATATTACCTCATGGATATGGAAAGTAGACAGATTAAAATTATCAATGGAGCTATCAAGGGAAGTACGATATGGGGTAGAAACATGGAGACTTTGTTTATGAATCTAATGGCGTTATTTAAGAAGGAAAATTCGAAAATGATAAGCCAATAGGAGAATTTAAAATTACTGAAAACGAGATAATTTCTTATGGGCCATTTAAAGAATGAGATGGTTGGATGGATAGAGAAAATGTATTGAATTAGTTGTAATTTAGATTTCGCAAAGAAATTTAAGGGGAAATCGTAAAAGATTACATCTAAATTCGGATATTGTTTTTGAAAAAGGTCTCAGAAGTCGCTATTGAAAACTAATTAAGTAATGATAATACTATCGATTAGATTAGGCATTTAACTTACTGAATAAAAGAGCTGAAATTCAATACAATAATCCCTTCAGTTTTTGTTTAACTTATTCAGTTTTGTTCATTTTAATTATTTGTTAATGAATCATTTTTATGTTCAGTTATTTCTCATCTTGCAAAAAAAAAACTCATGAATATTTTTTTGTTGAGAAACTGTAAAAATTTACTTTTGAGATAAAAGAGAAGATTATTTTTCTTGTTTTAATGGGCAATTCCATTGGAGGAGCATTTGGGAAAAGTGAAAATTTGATAGATAATCCTTTGAACATTGCAATCTACAATGTTGGGTTTCATAAAGAAGGCAATTAAGAAGTATCTTCGCCAAAAAAATCAAAAATCAAAAATGGTTTTTTTATGCCAATGAAAACCATTCAATCCCAGAAATACCTGAAAATAAACTGCAAGTACATGTAAATGATGTGATAGTGCTTCGTCATGAAAACTCTTACACTGATTGCGAGCCGGATACTGAAGTATGTCTACTTCGAAATGTAGACACAATGATAGAAGCTCCTGAAACATTGATATCTCTTTGAAGCCAGCAAAAATTCACAATTATCTTAAAAAAACAGAGATAAATAGAGATAACTTGAAGATTTTTCTTCTTTATTTAGATAAACGATTTGCGGAATAAGAATTTTATTTGTTTTCCTTAAAATAAAAATACCATAATCAAAAATGGAAGAAGAAGAGGTAAATAATTCAGAACAGAATAGCCAAAAGAATAACCTTCACAAACTGAATATTGTAAAACGAACACAATAGCCAAAAAAATAACCTTCACAAACTAAATATTGTTTAAAACATATTTTTAATAAATAAACTATTGGAGGAAATTAAATCTTAGCTAATAATAAACAACAGGAATGATTGGAAAATTTGGAGGTAGATTGTAAAAAAAACGATTGTACATTTGATGTTAAGTGAAGTTTTAGAGATAAAAAAGAAGCAGAAACAATCAAGAATATTAAGAATTTAAAAAAGATGAATTCAGCAAGAATCGCAAGGAAGGGATCGTATCCATAATAGCTATTAACAGATACACCATTTCACAATTAGACAATCAAAGAAAATGAGCTTAAAGCTTCAAGCCTCAGGAATACTGTCTTCTCAACTAAGCGAACTTCTCTTGCTTATCCAAATAGCAGTAATAAAAAAACTGAAAACATAATGTAGCATTCTACCAATGAATATCTTGAAATAAGTAACTTCAATCAATCTCAGCCTTATTAATTTCCTCAGTAGTCTTCACACGGTAACTATTATCATAAAGTAGCTCCATTTCAAGGGTAGAATAATATTGCGGCTTAATCTCACACCTGTTACAATCACAGAAATCTTCTTTCTTAATCTCTTTCAACTTCTAGAAGCCTTATACCAGAAGCATCAGCTTCACCATTAAAAAGGTACAAACTGATTTTAACTAGGAGGATTGTTGATAAATCGAGATGAAGGAATTATTCATTTCACATACATTTTTTTATTATTGTTTTTATTAGAAAAATAAATGAATTCTAAAAGTCAATTGAATCACCAGAAAAAGCTAAAAGAGACAGATCTGATAGAGATAGGTTACATGCCACTGAACTTAATCCATCAAGAGGAAAAATTAAGAATGTAGAATATTTTGCTTTAGTTAAATCAATATGCAAGAATCATGGATAATTCCATAATTCTCCTTCTAAAATCAACCAAGAATCATAATACAGTCATATCTCATAGGAAGTATCAAACATGACTGAGATCTAACCTAGCAGCACTTCAAAAAACACACCAAGAATACTCTCAGATAGATTACAAAAAGAAGACACATTTGGGCCATCACTGAGAGATCTAAAGGATTTCTCGAGTGATTACAAATAAACTAAACTAAAAATCATCAAAGATCGCAAATGGCTAGCGAAAACTAAGAAGATGTATACAGAAGGAAAGATAGATTTTAGAGGGAATAATATTGATAAAGGTAGTTAGCAATTGTTACCATCTAATGTGTCGTTAAGGATGTTTCCAAGAGAAGATGAAGAGTATTTTTGTTTATCTAAATAATTAAATACAGATCGAATACCATCAGAAGGATTGTGTACATTGAAGTCTTCTAATGACACTAAAGAAGCACATAAAACACTTATCTCTTCAAATTATAAACTCGCTTTTGATTAGTCTCCTTAAATATGTGATTTACTGACTCCTGTAGATAAACTATCAAGGGAAATCTATCCTTTTAGAATGGTTGAATCTTAAAAATAAGATTCTTCACGAAACTCAGAAAAAATTATGCAACATAAAGAACCTCTTCAGCTACACTACAAGCATGTGAATACATGGTAGGATGTTAGCTTTAATGAAAAATTTAATGAAGATAATAATACAAGAAAGTAAGTTTAATCAGAATGGCAAAGTTAACAGAACATTGAGGGAGAAAAACAAAGTGAGAAAAATGTTAGAATTGAATGTCCAAGTAGGGAAGGAGATAGACTTCTTGGTAACAGTAATCTAAGATTTTATAGTCATAGGACACTTAAGGGGACTGATTTTGTGTTGAATAAAGAGGAGTAAAAGGTAGCATTACTTTTAGAGAAAAAATAATCGAAAGATAGTGATAAATTCAAGAATTATAAAATAGCATCGAGAAGTGAGCTTAAGAAAGAGAGCGAGTTGAAGAAACTACGAAAAAAGCAGAGAGAAACAGACTCCAAGTAGATAGAATAACTTTAAGAAGCTCTTTTATCGAGAGGATTGATTTAATCAGAAGAATAAGATGATGATTTACTTGCAACTAAATTGAGAATTCATAATTTTTTTAGATAAAACACACTTACATTAGCGGAGAAATAATAAGCTTATTAGAGATTAGTTGAGCAATTCGATGTTCAAAATGATTCGCCGTCGTTTAAGAGATCAATTTAAATAGCTTAGAATCTCAGGAATATGAAATCTTATTATTTACAAAGAAAATAAGAGTCTAAAATAGTAGTTGACTTTTCTAAAAAGACGAAATCTGTTCATGATCTACTGTAAACAAGCTAGAACAAATATCAATGATCATATTCATTAGAGGAAGTGTAGTAAATTAAAAGATCTGTATTTAATTCCATATAAAATTATTAACTGAAAAGTCAAATGTTATTTGAAATGATCAAAAGAAGGAAATCTGCAAACGAATAGGAGGACTTTTTATTTAAAAGTTTCAAAAAGGAAACTGCTTAAAAAATAATTATTTTCTTATTCCTTGATTATTTGTCTAAAAGTCTCTTTCACAAGCTATTAATTTGGAAATATACTCCGAATAATTTTCAATTTAATTACATCTTAACAGAATTGTAATTGATATTTTTTTTTGTCTTAACAAGAAAGTAATAATAGTAAAAAAGGGCAAAATTGAAATAAATTAGCCTGTTTGTAAATTTGAAGAGAAAAGCAATCTTTGTAAGCCCATTGTGAAACCACAAAAATACTTTTTAGAAATTCCTCCGGGGTTAGATTAACTGTAAAGTTAACAATACTATTAATTAATACTCTCTTATGAATTAGCCAATCTGATTCAATTAATCCCATAATTGACCTCATTTGGTATCAAACAATCTATCTAATAGACGTCTGTGAATATCTTGACTTTTGATCGGTCATTCTGAACAAAAATTAAAATCATAAGATTTATTCTTAAACATAAGTGTGATTCCATTGAAAATAAAGCTGAATCAAGCCTAAACCTCATTCACCACAGTGGGGTTTAAACAGAGTTCAAGATAATCAGAGTAATTAAAATCAGAAAACAAAAGATAAGAAGAGAGAGAGAGAGTATAAACACCTTGAATTCTATTAGAATACTCACTGGTACATTCAATGGCAGCTACTGAGGGATCACCTACACAATAACAAGAATTCCTTCAAGTCTTAATTTCTTAATATTTCTTTTAGTTTTTCTCTTTGAAAAAAACTTCTTTCTTGGTTTTATCATTTATAGTTTGCCAATCGACTTCTACATATTCCTCCTTAAGATCGACAGCTCGATGAGATAAATGTCTTTCTGGAGAAGTTTAGTCTTGATTATTTAAATTTCGAGACCTTACATTTAGTTGTAAAGAACAAACACTACTCATAGGATATTAAGGAACTGCATAGATTAGTAGCACATCACATGCAATTTGTATAATACGTATCTCCGCACAGAGAGCTCAAGCACAAAGGTATTAAATAGTTAAATCTTGAATGACAACATGAAAGTCCAGTATCTAAATAATGAGTTTATTTTTTCATATGAATCACTTCAAATTCTTCTTTGAAATTAAAAGAATATTCCCCTCAAGCTCAATGTAGGATATGTTCAGTTTCCATACTAATTTATTTAAAATTTTCAAAGTAAAAAAATGTTCTGAGTTTTAGTTTTAAGCATTCCAAATCTAATTAGAAATTGCATTTACAAATAGCTTTATCTCGTTTGACTTTTATCAAATCAGTTCAACCAATCAATCCCTTTCCTCAATTTTTACTTTCTATAGCTTCCCCATTGTTGACTTTTTTATCAAAATTTGCTAGATTTGATTAACTGGGAAGGAGGTGTAGATATTTTTGTAGACACTTTATCCTTAAAAATAGATTATTTTATTTTTGACTTTTATCATCATTTTCGTTTCTTTTCTTTTAACTAGATTCATGTAAATTCCAGTGCTCCGTAATACTTGAAGGCAGTGTTAAAGTATTCGACTGGAGAGACAGAGAAGAAACCAAGGAAATACTGAATTTCAAATCCGGAGATGTTATCTTAGACAAGCATCTTCTCAAAATACTCTAGAGGCCAATTTAATTCGTCTTTGCGGAGAATACTTCTCTTGGAGTAGCGAAATATGAGGATTTCTAAGAAACACTGTGTTCTCCAGCAGAAGTGAAAGAAGATTAAAAGATTATCAGCTCCTTTCCATTATTTTAGTCCCTTCCTCTTTTTAGTTTCAATATTCTGTGCTCCTTATTTGCTTTGAGAACTTGCATCAAAGGAGAATCAATTTTTGAAAACAATCACCCAGTCGACGCCATTTACATCATCAAACAGGGAGAATTCGTCGTAATTTTTAAGCTAAAAATAACCTATTTTCGTTTTTCCAATTCAACAAAAAGAGCATGAGTTACGCTGTGATATCCTAACTTTTTTTTTAAATTTTTTAAGATGGAGGAAGAAGTGGCTTTCATTTAAGACAGCAGCTCGAATGATAGTGGCAGTTCTGATGAAGAAAACACTCACCAAAGTCACAGCATTATTGATGACATAACAGAACTCAGCATGTAGCTGCATGCACGAAAGAAAAAAAATAGCCGTAAAAATATGGGAACTCGAGTTTTAGTTGCAGGAGAGTTATTTGGAGAAGACGATGTTATTAGAGAGTTTTGCAGTAGACATGATAGCATGATTAACTCGGAGATTGCTAATAGTAAATCAAAATATTCAATTTAATAATTAAGAGGAAAAGCTCGAACATGCAGTGTGAAGTGTCTTTCCATCAACGCCGAGTTGCTCATGCTAAATTCAAATGAACTTGTCCACAGAGTACTTGAGAAAGTTAGACCTGCGATTCTTAAGCAATTATCAGCTCAATCGGAGTTGAAGAGAGATAATTATGAGTAATCTGTGAATAAAATCAGGAAATCAATGATGCCATATTCGAATTTTCTCATCCCTCAAACACCCAGAATGATAACTGCATCTAACTCCCCAAGAGGTACCTTAAAGAGTTCCATGAACAAAGCATCTTTTAATAACTTCAATCAAAGAAGAAGCTCTCAGAAATCTAATTAATTAAACCCTAAATCGAATGAGAGTATCTAAAGTAATATTATCAAGAATGAAATTTCAAATTATCCAAGTTAACTCAAACCAGAATAATAAATACAACAACCTTACAGCTTTAAACATCGTAAAACGAACAGAAGCCAATCAATAGCTCCAAGTGTTCACTTCAAAGACACTGAAGAGATCTTAAAATATTAATCCCTCAATTGTAATTCATCCAAAATTAATTCTCTCATTCTTCAAAATGTTTCTCCTCGTTATTAGAATAATTTATTCTAAAACGATCTTTTTCCAGGGCAATAAAACACCTCTTCATTAGCTTGCTTTCAGGCTTACGATGAAGTCTAACCTTCTCCTTAAACAGGCAGCAACTTCAGTGAAAAACACCCACTCGAATAAGTTTAAGAAGCAAAAAATAATTCTATTTAGAATAGTAACGACGCTCCAATTATTGAAAATAACAACAGTAATATCAATAATAACTCCTTTGAAAGCCCCGATTAGCCTTCTTTAATGAGGATAAAATCATTTTCTCAATTCGATTTGAGTTCTTCAAGGTAGTAATCCTAGCATCTCAAAGATTCTTTGCAGTTCAGGCAGCATTTAACCAAAACTGAAACTCAATTTCAAAGCAAATTTTCTGTCAAGGAGATTCCAATATTATCCACATCATCTCCGAATGGAACAACTACTAGCAACAACAGCACTAAAACTATCCTTCAATTTCATCGCGCATCTTTGCAATCAACCTCTTCTAAAAACTAAGCTTCTATCATACCTTCGAGTATTAGGCTCCATTCAAAATCTATTTCTGGTCTCTCAACAACCGTCGGATATGACAGTATTTTAGGGAACTGTAATGCAGCTGGAATCTCTGGATCTTCACCGTTAGCTTAAAAGGATATTTCTAAGGTTGCGGATCAAAATAGAATCAAGAGTGCAAGAAGGCTGATGTAAAGAAGTGAGGGTTGCTAATTCATCAAATATGTCCCTCTTGCTGATCACATCAAGCAGAAAATTGAGTTGAATCATAGTGATCCGAAATCGTAAAAACAATAACCTGAATAACAAAAAATACAACAAATAAAATAGTCACATAAATCACTGGATTCACAGAAATAAACCCATCAAATCCACGAAAAGTAAGATCCCGAATCATCAGGGACTATCACCTATGCAGGTCTAGGACATAAGCTCGAAAAATAAGTTGGTGATCGCTCTATGGAAATCTAATTGCTGACACCTATTTTCTCGAGAGGGTACAAAGAGAGTTTCATCAAAGAAATGGATAACTTGAATAAACGGAATAGGAAACATAACTACATTGTTGAGTTTAAGAAAGACAGCACGAGAAGGCAAGAACAGCACAAGAAAATAATCAATGATATCTTGAGAAATAATGCGAAATCTGCTCACTTCAATAATAAGAATAGCAGTAATATTTCGTTCAGCACTCAAAGTCACCTCAATCTTAAAGGAGTCAACCACAACAACTAATCTAATCTCCAGTCAATACCAAAAAATAGTAACTAATAACATAATGACAATTAATCTAATAATAATAGTAATACTCCTTCTATGTTTATTCCTTTTCCTACCCCTTAATCTTCAGATGGCGATCATTCACAAATCCAAACTATTTCTAAAATTTAACTGTTTTCCCATAGTCCTAATAACCATTCATTTTAACAAAGACTCTCTTCATCTGTTCCATCAAGTCCTGCGAGATTATCTTCTCCACAAAGCCCTCTTATTCCTTATCCTTAATCCCCTAAAAACCCTTCTTTCCCTTCTTCTTCCTAACCATCTAGCCCTTTCCAAAATAAATATCCTTCATACTACCTTTTCAATGGAGTAAGTCACTCCAAACTACAACAATACTCGTACTAAAAATACTAACAATAATAATAATAATAATAATAATTTCCTTCTCCTTTTGAAACTGCTTTATCAGTGCTTCCCTCTTCTTTTACAACTTCTACTAAAGAGTGCACTCCTTTAAACAAAAACAATAATCTTAATAGTCCTTCCCCTTGTACTTACTAACATTCTAAAGGATTGTTTTAAGGATCTAGAAAGAAAATATTTTCAAGCTTTGAAGCAAGTAATACAAACTCTCCATAGAATTCTAAAACATTCCACCCAACAGAAAAATACTCCTAAGTACTTAAGCGTCATTCCTGTGAACCAATAAAAAGGTAGCCACAAAGATTACAGCAAGCATGAATAAAAAATAGAGGGACTCGTAATAATCTTAAGTGAATGTAATTGTTTTCTAAAATTAAACTAAATGTTTTGTTAAAATTAAATGTGAATTAATTCACTACGAAAACAGAAAATTTCTCAAAGGTATAAGGAATAAAGATTTAGTTTTAATTTATGTTAGATTTGATTCATTCACAAAGCTAATTGAAAAGCAGCATTTTACGCTGATTTGATTTGCATTCTCATTTCAGAATACTTAGCTAGTCTTGTTAAGAGGGAATTCTTCAAAGGAGGAAGTTAAACTTTATTTATTTAATTGTCTGAATGCGTCTGACGATTTAATTCCTTCTAAGGGGATAAACAGTTTGTTCGTTAAGATAAGCAATTGGTTTGTTGATTGCATTATTAATAATCCAATGGTAAAACTCTATTGATGTTCGATTAGCAGGTACTCTTACTTCGCTTGTTCTAATAGACTAACTTGGTTTAAGATTATTATGATTGTTGTTGTTGTTTATGTTATTTTTCAGCAGAAAGACTGGTGTATGAATGATTTTAAGCAACCAAGTTGTTGTTGTTGTTGTTTTCATTATTCGAGTTATTTATTTTTTAATTGAAGTATCTATTGATTCTTGTTTAGAATCTATTTTTTTAGGGAAATAGATTATTTTAATTTTGTGGCAAGCTATTTCTTTGTTTGGTATGAAGCACGAAGCTTGAGGAAGGTCTAGAGAAAGATTACTATCCTAAAATTTCAAAAGAAAACAACTCCCCATCTTCTTGTTGCTTTTGGCTTGCAGGGAGGAATCCAGATTTATCTGAAAATATTGGAGTATCCAAGAACTTTCTCCTGTATTTCGTGTTTTCTCTATGTGATAAAATATTTATATTTGCATGCTACTATTGGTAATCAAATAAAGTGTTTTCCTTAACATGCTGTTCAAATATCAGCTAGAGATCAGTATTTTTAATGCTATCAGAAGCGCTAATTCTTTCATTGAAGCTCAAGGGAGAATTACCTCCATTTATTTTCATTTAGTTTAACTGTATTTAAGGTTAATTATGAGCTTAATTTTCAATCATTGAAGTATTTGCTTATTTCTACTTTCTAGCTCTCTGATCTTATGTCCTTTCAGTTGAACTAGTAGATTAATTTGGATCATTAACATTATTATTTTTTCTTAATTTCTAGCAACTGTAGTCTACTCCTCCTTCATTTGAAATTACACTAAAAGCAAAGTTTATATTCTCTAACCTATTTCGATCTCGTAGTTTGTATTAAATACCAAGATCCCTTCCTGCTTTAACTTGCTAAGATACTTATCCAGGAGCTTGAAATATTTCCTAGGGCAGTTGAAAAGGGTAGAGAGGAAGGATTTTAGGGGAAACATGAGATAAAGGTCGAGAAGGTGCGAAACCATTTAGAACTGTTGTTAAACGAGGAGAAGCATTGACACTTTGATTTTAGATTTGGTTTAAAGCGTTTTTATTGTTGATATTAATCCTATTCTATTGCTTCGATAGATAGTTCTCAACTGGGAGAATCTCATCTGGTTGAAAAGAAATAATCGGAGTAGAGAGCTTGGGAGGTATTATTAATGGACCATAAATGTCATCTTTAAGTTTTTTGCTTTTCTTGTACCTTCTTCTATCATAGGTGTGGCTGTAGCTTGTGGATTCGTTTTTGTTATTCCTTTTAAGATGGCAGATTTGAGATAGACTCACAGCTAACACTTATGAATTCAATATACTCGAGCAGCTAATTCTATGATTAGGTGATTCCTCACATAACTGTGGGTACTTATGTTGTTCCAAGCAATTATCGTTCTTTATCCTCATACCAGGTGTTCTGCTTCTTGTCACTCTCTCAGTTGTATTTATCCTGCTATTTTCTTCAGCTGTAAAGCAAGACCTCAAAGCATTCCTAGAGTTATCGATTATCTTTTACTAAATTTAAGTTGAATTTTCATTAGCAAAATCAGGACTATTTTATGCCATGATTTCTAGTTTTTCCTCTGAGAAATTTTGAAGATTACTATCATCTTTATTTCCTGTTTTTTCTTTCTTGTTACTCTTGCAAGAATTACTGAAACTCAGCTCTCCTTTTATCAGAAAATACCAATATTTTACTTGGTCTCCTGCTCGAAACAGGATCTACTTATCCACTAGATTCATCAAGTGTATTTATCTGAAATCAACTTCATGCGAATGCTCGAATATCCCTAAGTTCAAAGCTATTCCTCTTGCTGCCGAAATCACCTCAGCTTTCTGACTTCCACCATCATACTAATCTTCAATATCTCCAATAATCTTTTAATATTTTTCCCAAATTAGCTTGCACGTCACCCCAAAATGGTATTAAAAATCTTACAGAACATCCGAAATTCGCAGTCTTTTGGACACTTGTTGAATGCGAAGTATCCTCGCTGTTCATGAAATACGTCTTTTATCTATTTGACTTGTTTGCGTTACTTTTTTGTTGAGAAGATTAATTAGGAGGTTTTATGTAAGCTTATAATTTCTCTTTGCAGCCTTTTTTTTATTGAATTAAATGTATTTTTTAATAAGATTCCTAATTAATTACCCGAATGGTCACCTTTTAGCAAAAGAAATCAATAAAAATAAGACATGCTATACTTTTGTTAAAAAAATACAAATCAAAACTCAACGAATTAATAATAGTAATAGTATCCAATAAGAGTAATAGGGTATTTTCTCTAATTATTGGTGTTGAGAAGGCTAGTTTAGTTATATCTCTCTCTCTCTTTTCTCAAATAATTTATTAGCATTAATTTGTTTTAATTCCAATTATCTTCTGTTTATTTTATTATTTTGAATTTCTCTGAGCTTACTGAAAAAAATAACTTAAATAGCTAAGGATTTAGACTTGATGAGAATTACTTTTATTTTATTCTTAATTCAATAAAAACAATTTAAAAATGGATTTTAAACATTTATTTTTTTAATTAATATTTATTTCTAATCTAAAACTCATGAAACAATTACAAAATGGACATTGTCTGTTTATTTTTAAAATTCCTTCAAAAACGAGGCTGCTTCAAATAGTTAGTTCGTTCTCTCATCCCCAAATAAATTACCCAATGGTATTTTTTAAAGTATTTTTAATCTGTTTATTATTATTATTCTCCTCGACACATTTGGACAATAAAAATCAGCTATTTCTTATCAAACAAAAATCTGATAAAACAAAATAATTATTTATTAATCTCTAAAGTGAAAAACTTCCCCTTATGATCCCTCAATTCTCTTCCTGTACTGTTTCCGCTGATCACGTTGGTCAAATAAAGGATCTGGTGTGCTTAGAATCTACTTGCTCAGCTAATTGTTGCATCTGTGAAAAATGCTCCCTTGGAGTGCATAAAAACCATACTTTCGTCGATGCCAAGCTTGTGTTTATCTAGATGCTTGATCAATTGTATCATGTGGAATCCTTGATGCGAAAACTACCCGATTCAAAGAAATCCAAGGATCTAAAAAGGAAACTATCTGAAGTGAAGCATTTAGAATTCGGCACTGCGATCACTGAAATAGAAACGCAGAAGATCATCGAACTTGGTAAAAGTTTAATAGAAATTGATTATTCATCGAAAAAAGGATTCAGAGAAGAATGGAGTATGAAAAAGATCAGAAGAGTATTTTTGAGTAGACCCTGCAAGAATAAGAAGATACAATTAGAAAACAACGACAACGATAGCACAATTCTCCTCAATTAAGTATAAAATCCAGTGCCTACTCCATTGAAATGCCATCTCTTGTACAAATGCTAAAACATAGAAAACAGAGATATTACCTTCGAAATTGAAATAAATCGAAAGTCATTCTAACACAAAGCATTCATGAATTCCAAAACTAGAAAAGAATTCTCAGAATACGAAGCAAAAATCGCCTAAACGCTGCCTTGGGGATCGACGCCCAGCTGCTTAGTGGAGCAAGCGCATTTAGGATAAATCTCCAATATTATCCCATTGAGTGAGTCCGGTGGAGCCTACAATATTGCCACACTGAGCAACGACGGATTTCTTAAAATCTGGAGCTCAGGCAAGTTAAAATGCGAAGCTAAGCTTAAGCTGCAGCTGAACAAAGCAGAAATTATGGACTTGGAATACATTCCTGATTTGAATTCACTCGCCGTTGCAGGGCTCAATAGAATCTTGTTGATTTCGATAACTAATTTGAAAGTGATAAGATAATTCATAGTGGACAAATGCGATAACCTTGGATATTTTAAGCCATACTGTTTTCTCTTATGCGCAAGTGCAGTGAACCAATCAGTAAATACACTAAATCTTTTGAGTGGAGAATCAAAAGGAGTCACTAATATTAATGATCAGCCAGAAAATTTCAGATAATTTTGCTTTCTAACAGCAACTTGCACGTATTCTCTCTTCGATAAGCACTACATTCTGACAGCTGACTCGATTGGGCGTGTAGGATAGTATTATCTAACGTAGGAAGGGATTGGAAATAGTTTAATTGAGACAACCACTCTTGAGGATGGTATTTTCTCCATGGATGCTATTCCTTCAAAACAAATCGCTCTTATGAACTGCTGCTCAGCTAATAGCTCATCTCTTGTGATCCTCCGGATTCCAGGCTTCTTCTAGCTGGCTGTGATTGACATTTGCTAGCAAGTCCACTCTATGGGGTTTTACATGGACACTTTACTGTATTTTCTGAAAGATGGGTAGATCATAGAATTCAAGTTAAAGTCCAATCTATCAATTAAGCTCTCCACAAACTTACTTCAGGGATATAAATCATCGCATTCTAGCAGCAATGAAAGCGATAATGATAATGTCTTACCACATCAGAGAAATCAGAGAAGAAGAAAAGATATTTACAATTAATGCATTTCAATTGACCCAAACACAAAGGATATTGTTTGCTCATAATACCTCACGAAGATGAAGTCCTCTTAGTTATTCATTCTAAGGTCGAAAAGTTGATATTAATTCTTAAATTTAAGATGTATGTATTTACATATTTAAGGGTGATCCTTTAAGATAGATAGATTGTTAGATCCTTGATTTCAACAGTTGAATGGATTTGTGAGATAACATGAAAGACATTGGTAAGAAAGGATAAGTGAATATTTTCTATTTTAAAAATAAAAATGTACTTTGCATTCAATTTGAACTCAAAAACTCAAAACCCTTTTTATTCCCATAAATTATTTGTTTGCTTCCGTTGACTAACAATAATAATAATAAAATAAATAATAATTATTTTAATAAAAACCATTTTCTGAAATCTTATCAGCATAATGACATTCAATCTGTTAACCTGGCTATTTTTAAAAGCTAACAATAATATCCTCTTGAAGCATGCTATCCAAGTAAAAACCTACTTCGAGGGGTTCAACAATGAATCTCAATCATTAATTGTGATACGAATATCTGCTTCAAATAATTCAAAAGTTTCTTCTTAGGACTGAGAAATTACTGCTAGCCTTAAGCATATAAAAGAAAGCATGGACGTTCATCGAAATTGAAAATAAATTATTAGCCTGAAAAAGTGAATATAAGCTCAAGAAAAGATGTCATGCTTAGAGCTTAAGAAACATGAAGAGTGATTAATAGTGAAAGCACTATTCACTAAATGCTTTAAATGAAAATGTTAAAGAAAATGCCTGCAAGGATGTGTTTCGTTTCATGTCTAATCCCAGTAAATTGCATTCCAGCTTGAATTTGGTTTCTATTCGTTATGATTAAAGAAAGGTTTACAAGCCCCAAAAGCATTGCTGTTTTTTGAAGCCACACAATAAGAAAAAAATACAATAGGGGAGGTCCAAAGACCGTAAGGGATTTTTAATGTTCTAATATCAGAAAATTTGTATCAAATACATATTCAGTAATCAATTTGTAAGAACTTTACATTTTTAAAATAGTGCTTGCATAAGTGTTCTATTTGTTTAGTTATGTTGTTGTCTTTAAGTTAGAGGACTAAACTTGATAGATTAAGCATATTGGAGAGATGATATAAAAGAGAATAGACTCCAATATCGCTGATTTAGTTTAAGCATAGATTTAGAGAGAGCGTTGAGAGATTGAGTTGAGTGAGGGGGGATAAAAGAGATTGGGCTCCGATGTCTCCAATTTCGTTATGTTAAACAATCAGTAAGATACTTTTAAGATTGACTAGATTGCTGAGGGGAGATAAAAGAGATCCTGCTCCACTGACTCCAATTGAATTGTACCTCATGTTAAGCTCTAAATTCGATAGATTGTGGAGATTAGCCAAGGGAGTCAAAAGAGGTTCTGCTAAGATCTCTCCAATTGGATTCATTTCTAGAGTTAAGGTTAGGCTTGACAGATTCAGTAGATTAGCCAAGGGAAACAAAAGAGATTCCGCTCCATGATCTTCAATTTAGTTGTAATCTAAATGTAGGACTAAGCTTTATAAATTGTGTAGATTAGCTAATGGACATAACAGAGATTTAGCTCCTATCTCTCCAATTTCATTCATTTCTAGATTTAGGGACAGACTTGATAGATTGATGCAATTTTATAAGGGAGATAACAGAGATTTTGCTCCGATGTCTCCAATAGAGTTGTAGTATAGATTTAGAGTTAGGCTTGATAACTCCAGTAGATTAGTTAAGGGAATCAAAAGAGATTACGCTCCTATCTCTCTAATCTAGTTGCTACTTAAATCAAGAGCTAGGCTTGATAGATTGAGCAGATTATCTAAGGGAAACAAAAGAGATTCAGCTCCTAACTCATTAATTGAGGTATTATCTAGAGTCAGGGATAAGCTTGATAGATTGAGCAGATTAGCTAAGGGAGATAATAGAAATTTTGCTCCTCTGTCACCAATTGAGTTGCAAGAAAAATTTAGAGCTAGACTTGATAGATTGAGGAGATTAGCTAAGGGAGATAAAAGAAATTCCGCTGCTATCTCTCTAATCTTGTTGGATTATATATTTAGGGTTAGGTTTGATAGATTGAGTAGATTAGCTAATGGAGACAAAAGATATTTAGCTCCTATGTCTCCAAATAAGTTAGAACTTAAATCTAAAGCTAGGTTTTATAGATTGAGGAGATTAGCTAAGGGAGACAAAAGAGATTTTGCATCAGCATCTTCAATCTATTAATCATCCAGATTCAGAGAAAAATAATAAACGTTTGTAAATCTTCTCATGGGTGCTTTTTAGAAATCACGTAAAGCCTTATGATTTTCGATATTTAGCATAATTTGCTATTGAAGGAAATTCTGTTTTAAATCCTTAGATTTTTTCTTATTTTACTTCGAAGATTAAGTGGGCTTCTCAATCAAATTCCTCATAGATGTTCTTTGTTTTGGTAGAAACCCAAGTAACTAATTAGCAATTTGATAAACACCTTTTTTTGTGTTTATCTATCGGTTCATGTTCTAGAAAATCTCATCAGATCGTCCAGGAGGAAATGAAAGCAACTTTTGAGCAAATTATTCTTCTGAACAGGCAAGGTAGTTGTCAAGGAGAAAGATGCATAGGCCAACTGAGAAACTATCAGTGAAGTATGTCGAAAGATTTGGATTGTCCCATCTCTCAGGTGCAAAATACAAGGGAGATTCTCTGTTGTGCTTTTGCAAAATGCAATTCACAGGTGATTCATACTTCCATTCAAATATCTGTTTTTCAATAGTTTACACTTCCTCGAAGCTCTCTTGTAATTGAGCAGCATGACTGAAGTTACCTAGCTTAACAACTGCTTATCCTGATTCGTTTTCTGTGATAAAAAAACTATCAAGTTTAATGTTTCTGTGCAGTATTCTATTTTCGTGAAGGAAGCTGACTGAATCTAGGATTTGAAGAGTCAAGATATGTTTTTATTCAATGGAATATTCTCCTTGGATTCTTTGCAATTCCAGGTGATGGACAAGCGAAAACTTGCATCTCTCCAGCTCATATACTACAAATTCGTTGCTATTTGCATCTTTAAAGAATTTATACCCATAAAACTTCACTATGTTGGGAGCTTAACAAGTTCTCATAATGCTGATTTCTCTAATCCTCTCTGCTTTGTTGATGCACAAAGATAGTTTAAGAGCAGATTTTCTTTTTTCTTTGAGGTTTTCTACTCCGAAGACGACTCCACCAACTCCAACTCCTAGGATATCATATGCTCCACTAAATTCTTTCCACTCCAGCATAACGTTCAAAGCACTCCTGAGTAAATCCACAGTTAGCTCGGTGTTCCTTTATCCCTTGGCATTAAACAAGCCAGTGACATTATTAAGTTTTCGCTGTCTACTAACTTAGTACGATAGAATATCAAGTATTGTTCTTTTCAAGGGAATTGATAAACTGAGAGAGTTGACTTGGCTCTTTAGAGTCACTGAAAATAAAGGTATTTTAATTGTTTGTGTTTATTTCGAAAGAAGAAACAGCAGCATTGAGCGAGCATTCTAGCTATTTTTCTTTGATTTTTTCAAGAACAAACATGCTATTTTGTAAAGCATAGTGTTCCGATTGAGCTTGTGAGTTTCTGATATGGTTGTTGAATCAAGTTAAGTTTCTTCAGAATTAGGGATTGTAGAGAAATCAAAATTAGTGCCTATGTTATCTAATTGAAGGAAAATTTTCCCCAAGGAAAAAAGATCTTATTAAAGGCAGTTTCTGTGGTTCTCAGTTGTAAGAGGCATGCAGCTAACGACTTCATTTGCAGATACGGAATTCTCTGGAATTTTTGGATTGCACGGAGAAGTAAAGACAAGATTGCACAGTTTCAGGATAATCGGATAGTTTTAGCTCGATGAGACTAAGAAATGTTGCATTGTGATATCTCCATGGGCTATTTCTCTTGAATGCAGCAGATTCACAGTATCAAGCATTTGAATCGCTAGTAATTCTTTAAAATTTTCAGAAAGAGGATCTTTGCCTTTCTATGATTACCACTGAATTACCTCTTCTAAATTTCCTTGACACATCTCCATTTCCTACACAAAGTAGGCTTTCAGAGCAGTATTTGAATTTCCACAAGAACCTTATTCAATACTTTGATCTACTTCTGTGAGGAAGAATTAATTCTAGATAGACATAAAGTAGTCACTGAACGGAAGTTATTTACGCATGGCATATTCTCTTTCCATGGCTTAGATTTAGCAAACTGTATGATCAGTGTATTCAAGTACTTTCAGAGCCACTTCTGCAATACTATTCTTTTTAGCTCTGAGCACTAGCGCGAAAGGCCCATTTGCTTTATAGCTGATGTCAGAATATTCTATCTTCTAGGCAGCCAACAAGGCAAGAAACTTCTCAATAGATTGAAGGCTAATGGTGCAATTTTTGGTTTTTTCACTTGCAATTTTCTCAGAGGATGAACTCATTTTCGTCAGAAATATTTGTTCGCTTTTTTTTTTAGATTTTTATTAAAGAATTGTTTTTGTTCAAAGGAATAATAAAAAATCTTGGATCTATGATTCAAAAATTATTCAGTTTCCTTGCAGTAGAATGTCAAAAATTCGTTAAACAATTAAGAAAAACAGATTAATTACTTGATTTGATAAGTATTTGTGAGAAATGCTCCTTTTAAAAAAAAATAGTATTTTCATTCAATAAGAAATCAGAAGTTTAAATGCATTCCCCATAAAAAATTTTTAAGAAATTTCTAGCACAAGGAGTTTATAATATTAAATTGATGCTACCTCTAAACACATCCATTAGTTTTGCTAATTATTTCAAAATGATTTCCATTTCAAAAAGATTGATAAAAAACATAGAAAAATATAAGGTAGAGATTGTCTTTGGATTCTTATTAAAAGTTCTTTTTTTTCTGATCTCTGAAGTCAATTATGTGGGTACCCAAAGTTGTAATTCACTGGATTTTATTAAGATTATCCTTAATAATTAGGAGTCGCAGTCTGAAATGTCACATTCTAAATAGGAAGCTACTAGAGGGGTTACTATTGTTCATTTTGATGTTAATATGCAGGATACTGAGGCTGCTTAACGGATTCTTAGAACTACCCACCTTGCTGAGATTCTTGTAACTGCACATAAACTGGATGCTAAACCTGTTGAATATACTAAACTTAAGGTATCATCTGCTGAGGCTGAACGAATTGGATTTACTAAACCACAGGAACGCCAAGAACAAGCCCTTAAGCACCTTTCCCCCATTGAAAAAATAAAACATTAGAGAGAATAAAATTATATTTTCAATTATTTTTTATTGCTTGATAAGGAATAGCCATACTCATCGCTTGTTGTTGCTGCTCCTGCTGCTATTTAAGAAGCTTTTGTCGTTGATATTCTTCTTATTGTCGCCTCTGATTGACTCCAGGCTCCATCATGTTAACGTACATATTATCAAGTCCTGATAAGCTCTAATTGAAGTTATGATCGTCGCCTTTCAAGAAGCTGAAAGGATCGTAGTTAGGGTCGTCATATTGAGGGTCCATATTGTGTTTGAAATGTCTACGCGAGGATTTCCTGATTCTTATTTTGAGGAAAGATTAAGATGAAAGTGCTTGTTTTTTTAATTATTTTCTGTTTATTATTTTCATAAAAGATAATTAGTTTTTTCCTCCCACAAATCTATTGGTTCTCCAAACAGACAGAGGGGAACCATTCAAACTACATCCATCTCGCCAAAATCAAAGTCATTATGTGTTTCAAAACAGAACAAAAAAGAACTTTACAATTATCATTACAAATATGATTCTGAATTTTCAGGGTGAAAAGCACTAACTTAGTAATATCTCAAAAAGATAAATAACTTTTGAGAAAAATTCCTAAAACAATTGATCTTTTCAATTATATTAATAGTCCATAGGAGAAGGTTTCCTTTGAAACTAATTAGATTACATCTTAGAAAGCTCTCTCAGCTCCTTATTTTCTGACAATGTTTGAAATGTCTAGTTAGGGCGCAATTATTATTAATTCTACTATACATTTTTCTAAACAATATTTATGTCTTACTGCTGTTGTAATAGCTCTTCTTATTAGTATGAACGCAATTAAGAAGCTTGAAATTACTAACCTTTCTTATTTTCATTTTCATTCCAAACAGCTGATTATTGTCCTTAAATTTGAGCATTAGGTGCTTTCCAGAAAGAAAGAATTCCTGATTATGAATCGGAGAGAGCTGAATTTAGTTAGGGCTATTTCTGTTATTATTAAGCTGATCTTTATTCTGAGGGTTTAGGACTATTTGTCTAAATGTTCGACAAATCATTTAGGTTGGCTTTAAAAGCTTTGTTTTTCATTTTGTCTGATACAGGAATGTATTCTAATCCCCTGCCATCTGCATTTATCATAATATTCCCATCAACTGGCATAGGAATGAATTAAGCCACTGAATTAGCTAAATTCTTTTTAGTTATTAATTTTATTTTGATATTTTCTATATCCATATTTCTTTCATCGTTGGGTGAAATACTGCTGTTAATACCAAGCCCAGCAGGAGGTCTAGAAGTTGTTTTAGTATTAGTAAATTAGCTTGGAATCATACTATTCTATTGGCTGTTGATAGTTTTATCATTATTTTCATATTTTTAGGCATCAAATGAAATTACACAAATTCTTGAGCATAACTCTTACAATGCAGTATACACACCTTAAGATTAGACTTCAATATGAGGATGGCATTAACTCAACTCCCATTGCGCTTGATTAATTGTCTGCTTCTTCGTTTCTAAGAAATCAATGTAATCTACTTTGAGAACATTAGTCAATAGATCTAGAGACTGCAGAGGTGAATTTAAAACATCTAAAGTTTACTTCATTGAGTCTATACAACCCTCTAATTCGTTGACTTACTTTTCAAGTACAGCTCTTTTTTGATTCTCTTCATCTACACACTGCTAGAATTGCTCTCTTAGCTATGAAAAGTATGTGTTAATTATGTCTAAGCATTTGTTTTGTGCAGTTTGAATTTTGTCTAAACTTTTGTTGGAAATCATGTTGTTATTGGTAGATTACTGGTACATATTTGAAGATAAGCCTTAGCTCGAGAGATGTTGCCGTTAAGCATTACTATTAAAAAAATTATTATTGCTTTTGGCGCTCTCAACTTCTTTCTCATAGCTCTCAAGGAATTCGCTGAGTGCTTATCTGCACTGTTTACTGACGTCTTCGAGAGTCTCTGTGGATGGAAATTCTCCTCTCATTTTATGATAGTTATTGTGTTCTTTAATGCATTTCATGCATAGACCTTTGAGGCATTCCTCGCTGCAACAAAAATGAGTAATCTAGTATCCATCATGGACAGAGCAATTCACGTTGGAAAGAGAATGGTTCCTTGAAGGATTCTAAATCATCAGGAATGCTATGAAATTCTTTCTTAGTCTTTTTATTTGCTGTTTTTCTTAGATTTAATTGAAACAGCGTTAAAGAAATGTAATTTTGTTTCCTAACAATTAAATCTAAAATGTTCCCAGTAAAAAATTTAAATAATAAAAATATTTCTGAACATGAAATACTGGATTTCATCGCTTTGGTTGCTTTCAGTTGCTAAATGTAAAATTGAAATTATTAGATTTTATTATGCACATTATCGAATCAAAGTTAGAAAATAAATAGAAACCTCAATGATGTGTTCAATATTGTGGTTCAGAGAAACAAGACTAATAATTTTGTCCAAAAGATTATTGGTTAAATAACCTCAAAAGAAAAAAATATCTTTGAAAAACTACCTAAAAATAATTTATTAATTAAAATTCAAATACAAAAATAAAATGAGTTGAAAAAACTACCAGAATTATTGAGATACATGTAATCCAGAATTTTAGAGAGCAGTAAAATATTTATTCATTATTCCATTTTCACAAGCAGATATGCTGCATTTTTTTCTGATTCTTGCGTAGTAACTTAGGATAAAAAAATGTAATCTAATATCAATGGAGGGGGTTAAAATCGAAACCAATTTAATTTTTAGAATATTTCACTCATCAAGTTAGAAGAAATTAGTGGCACAGAACAACCTAAATTTCGTTTCTGAATGATATTTTTTTCTTCTAGCTGAAAATTAGGAACATCTGAAGAATAAAAGATTATCCCACAACCTCAAATTAGTTTTCAGATCATGTTAATAGGCAGAGGTCAGCGCTGAAAATAAGAAAATTATTAAATCAACTAAGTTGCAAAGACTAATTAACAATCATCCTGAAAGTAAACTCTAAACACATAATTAAGAATGTAGGTAGCTGGATATAAGATGCCTGACCAAAATACGGCCACAGATTTTTTGGAGAAGATCCTTTCCCGTAAATGCAAGATCCATCGATAGTTCTCCTGTGAATATCTTCACATCAAACCTTCCTAATTATCGCCAAGGCTCTGCTGCTTATGTATGGAAGAGAGAAATATTCCATTAAATGAAGTAATATCGATCAGATTACTACTTTTGGCGACTTCGAATGCCACTTTCAATGCCTATCCTAAATACTCTGATAATTCAATTACCCAAAAAATATAGGACTTGAAAGGTAGTGGTTATAGAATTTCCACCGATTTATCTTCATTTTTTAATAATCTGCACTCTGCAGTGTCTCAAGCAGTAGAAAAGGCAAAGAATGCATCAAAATAAAAGCTAGCTTCTCTCTCAAATTCATATCAGGGCGTATTCAACTCACTTAGTTAGATCTCGAAAATCAAACAATTTTAAGAAATTGTTAATAATACAAATGATAATGAAGAGAAACTTAAAGAATTCATTTAGGAACAATATTCCTCTATGAATAACTACACTGAGACGATTAACCATAAGCTAATTGAGTATTAGATGATCTAACAATCTTTCTCTTTAACTGACGCTAACAATAAACTTAGAGAAATTATTTAACTCATAGAAGGGATATCACTTTTCCCCACAATAGCAAATAACTAAGAATAACCACAGCAACCACTAGAAGAGTAATAGAATCTATTCTAATAGCCAGTTCAATAGTAACAACTACGTATCTTTTTGCCACCCCAATAATAATAGCAGTAGCAGCAAAATCAACAACAGTAACCACAATAATAACTAAGAGAATCATAACAACAGAAACTACAAAATCAACCTTCTTCTTCAAAATCTGTTTATGATTATTACAAATCTTTGGTCTAACAGTATTAAGAAAAAAATAAAAACCACAACGACTTCAGCCTCTTCCACACCTTCCTCAACCTCAACGGCTTCCTCAACTACTCCTACGAGGAATGGTAGGCAATAAGTGAAGACTAGAGATAATAAGCACTGAGTTATCTTAAAAGAGAATTGAACATTACCAACTGAAGAATACTCTGAGATAATATTTTTTGACTCATAGCTTCAATGTTTTGCAAGGATTCACAGCGCAACGAACAATGTTTTTTTGTCTTAGCTGTATTTAAATCAATCATTTTATTTAAATCAAATAACTCTTCCACAAAATATTAATTTTCCATTCAATCATTGAGTTTTTAGGTATTATTATTTTTGACAAACACATTTGAAAAGTCTAATTACTGGGGAGGATTACCTTTCTTCTCTCTGTTTACAAATGAGTGTTTTACTATTGCATTTTCACTATGTGACAACTTTTACATCTTTTACTGAATTTCCCACTATTATGCTATGATTCATATTATTTTGATTACCATGCATTTTGAATCATTCATTGCAGATATTTCTAATCAAGCGAAGGAAAAGGAAAAATCAAGACATACAGGCACTTTTAACTGTGAGAATCCAAAGTCAAACAATCAGACATATCGTTATGATATCTAGAGGAGTTTCCAAATATTAATACTCCCAGAGATATGCTGTTTTGGAACATTAAGTGCTGGTGTAGCTCTAGAACTCAGTTAAGTTTGCTAGTAGATGCACTATTGGATATTTTATTATAAAGAAATGTTTACTAAAGGATATATGGCACTTAAATTGATCGAAAAGATTTAGCAAATAGCTAGGGCTTAGAAGCGAAAATAGTTTAGAAAGCACAAAAGAGAAAGATAAATTGCTGCGAGTTTCCTAGATTTAGCATGCTGCAACTTCAAACTTATGTTGATTTATTCTTTTCTAAAGTCTATTCGAAAAAAAACAAAACCAATTCTTCAGCCTGATTTGTCAGATTTGAATTGTTACAATAATATTGTTTGAAAGTTACTTGTAAAAAGATTTATTTTCTCTAAAAGATTACTTATCGCATTAATAGAAACAAAAGGGGACGGATATTTATTAGTGAAAAAAATACTATTTTCCCCTTATAATTACAAGCGAACTCTTAAGATAAAAAAGAAATATTTGTGTTTTATGCGAATTCAGAAAAGAACTCTAGCTAAAACAAAAAGAATATCCTTTTAACTTGTCAACTTCAGATCTCTTGATTTCATCATTCCATAAGAAATAATTAACTTGGGATGTAAGGTTTAACTTATTTAATCTTCCACTCAACTTTCTAACTCACACTTTGCTAATTTTATGTACCCAAGCTTAAATATCTTTGAAATATACAAAAAGAAAATTCTTGAGAAGATCAGATAATGGACTTGGCACAATACTACACCTAACGTAAAAAATCATGTTCCTAATTTTTGTTCAATGATACTAAACTCTTACATACAGTATTAACAAAAATATTTTATCATTATTATTGACTATCATTAGTTTAAAATTAAAGAAAAAATTTAAGTGGTAGCTCATAGTGTAGAATTAATTTATCATAAATGCATGGATCTGAAAAAAATAATTCATACAAATATTTTGTTTAATTTTCTTGTTTGCATATTTGCTCAAATGTAAGAATGAAATTACAGATGTTTAAAAAAAAATTTCTTCCAAATATTAGAATCTATTATGTATCTTGTCTTATTTTTGCCATTAAATTATTGTACCAGCTAAAGAGATTTCTGAAGACTATGTGTCACAAATAGTAGTTCTGATTAAAAATATTATTTCTTATTATGTAAATATTAAGTCAATTAATATAAATATGATGGTGCTCTAAGTTTTTAAATATTGCTTAGAAGAGATGATTATAACTTTTTTAGATGCTACCTCTGCTGATTTAAAGGTTAATTCTAGCAATGTTGTTGAGATTAGTGAGTGGGTAAATTAGAGATAACACTCCAATGTCTCCAATCGAATTGCCAAATAGATTGAGGGATATGCTTGATAGATTAGTGAGCTCAGAAAGAGGAATTAAAAGAGATTCAACTCCGATATCTCCGATCGAGTTACAAAATAAACTGAGGGAAAAGTTTGATAAATTGATAAGATTTCTAAGAGGAGACAAAAGTTATTATGCTCCGAAATTTTCAATTTAGTTATTGCTGAGATTGAGAGTCAATGAAGAGATATTCAGGAGATTGTTAAGGGGAGATAAAAGAGATTCTTTCCTCACTCCATTATCTCCGATTGAGTTACTCCATAGTTAGAGTGATATGTTTTATAAGTTGGTGAGGTTACTGAGAGAATCTAATAAATATTTAGCCCCAACATCCCCGATAGTGTTATTATTGAGGATGAGGGAAAGACTTGAGAGATTTATGAGATTCTAGAGAGGTGATAGAAGCTACTGTGCTCCAATCTATTCAATAGCATTTTCTGTTAAATTGAGTGACAAGTTTAGTAGATTCTTGAGATTGAAGAGAGGGGACAAAAGACATTATGCACCAGTGTCTTCAATCGAATTGTTTTGAATGTCTAGTGATAAACTTTAAAGATTGAAGAGGTTACTGAGAGGAACTAAAAGAGATGAAGCTCCAATCTATCCTATCTAGTTTTCACATACATTGAGAGATATTTCTGATAGGCTGAAGAGGTTGCTGAGAGGATACAAAAGAGATTCTGCTCCAATTTAACCAATTTAATTACTGTAAAGATTAAGAGATATGCTTACTAGATTGACAAGTTTGGCTAAGGGTGCTAGAAGCTATTAGGCACCAAAATATCCAATTTAATTTCTGAAAAGATTGAGGGAAATACTGGATAGATTAACAAGATCAGCTAAGGGAGATAGCAGGAATTGCGCTCCAATGTCTCCAATTTGATTATCACTTAGGTCGAGGGAAATGTCTGATAGATTGATGCATTTGATGAGAGGTAATAAAATAGATTTAGCTCCGTTATCTCCGATGAAGTTCTTTGTTAAGTTGAGAGATATGTTCGATAGATTGATAAGATTCTCTAGGGGAGATAACAGAAATTATGCTCCTATATCTCCAATTAAGTTGTTACACAATTTAAGCGAAAAGTTTGATAGCTCAATGAAATTCGTTAGAGGTTTTAAAAGACTCTAAGCCCCGATTTATCCAATTTCGTTCGATCTTAGGTAGAGAGACATATTAGTTATGTTAACTAGGTTACTGAGGGGAGATAGCAAAAATTATGCTCCAATATCTTCAATTCTATTGTAGTCTGTGCATATCTAAAAGCTTGCTAGATTAGTTAGGTTTTTGAGAGGTAATAAAAGAGTTTATGCTCCTAAAAATTCAATTTTATTGTGGCTCACATCAAGTGATAAGTTTTTTAGATTACTCAGATTTTCAATGGGAGATAACAGAACTTCTGCTCCGGTATCTCCAATAGAGTTACTCTATAGTTAGAGAGATAGGATAGAAAGATTATTAAGGTTGATCAAAGGTTATAAAAGATATTTCGATCCAACGTCTCCAATCGTATTGATGGATAAATCAACAGATAAGTTTGATAGATTTACAAGATTTGACAGGAAAGATAAAATAAATTCTGCTCCAATCTATCCAATTTAATTGTGGCTAATATTAATTTACATGTCAGATAGATTGATAAGACAGCTAAGGGGTGCTAATAGGTGCTAAGAGCCAACAATTCCAATTTAGTTGTAAATCAGGTCAAGAGATATTTTGAATAAATTTTTCAGGTTCTTTAGAGGAGATAATACAGACCATGCACCATTGCCTCCAAACTTATTGCCACTTAAATTAAGCGTCACGCAAGATAAATTTATGAGGTTTGCGAGAGGAGATAAAGGAGATTATTATTCTCTACTGTTTTAAATTTATTAATTCTGACTTAAGTCAAGTGAAAGGTTTGATAAATCTGTGAGTTTATTGAAATATTTAAAGCCTTCCTTGAGCTAATTTTTTTGAAGGGTCAAGCAGATATTTTATTAAAACCCATCTTGGTTCTTCATTTTTGAGTATAAAATGCAAGATTATCTTAGCTTTTGAAGCGAGTCTTTCATAGACTATCTTTATTCAGGTAAAAAATTAAGAAAATCCTTTGCAACAGAAAAAATTTAAGTTGAGTTATTTATCTTAATCTTTTTTTCTAAGAAAATGTCAATGTGTGGCTGAGTTGATGAAACTAACTTTTAGAACATCTCTGGTTCAGTGAGGGCGAGGTAATTATCAAGAAGAATCAAGATCATCCCTACTGAGAAACAATCTACTTAATAAGTAGAAATAGTATGGTTTCTTAATTTCTCTGGAGCACAGAATATTTGAGATGTATTGATTTTTTAAGGTAAATTTCTGTTGTTTGATGAGAAATAATTCTAGTCTTTGCTGACTTACTCTTAAAAAGAAGAGGCGCTCTCTAAATTAGAGAGCTTGACTACAGTTTTACCTTCTTCGCTTTCTGTGACTTAAAAACTATCCAGATTGAGATTGTTGTGTAGAATATTATTCTCATGCAGGAAATTAACTGAATCCATAATCTATTGCATGAAAAGATACTTTTAGTCACTAGAATACTCTCCGTCTATCCTTTAGCGCTCAAGGTACTGCGTGAGAGATTGTCTGCATCTTTCTACCTCAAAAACGACGAATTGGTTCTTCTCAGCATCTTCAAATAACTTATAACTATGGAATTTCACAATGTTAGGAGTCTAGCAAATTTTCATAACTCCAATCTACTTTAAAGTCTCTGCCCTATTGGCACACAGCTAAAGTTACAGAACAGAGTTTCTCTTGTGTTCGATATTCTCAACTCCGAATAGAACTCTAGTGGCTTCAACTTCCAACAAATCATAAATTTCTCCGAATTCTCTCCAAGAAAACATCACTTTCAAAGAGCTTTTGATTAAGTCGGTTGTTAATAATCGCTTATTTTTCTCATTTAGAGTAATAAATTGGCTCATAGTTTCATTTTATTTGAGGTCTGGGAGGAGGAAAGAGTCAATTTAATTCTTTAAAACCATTGAAAAGATTGGTAATTTGTCATACTCTTCCTAACTACCAAGCAAGTCAAGTAGCATCGAGCGAGCACTCACTTCTTTTTGAGGTTGTTATTCTAAGTATTTGAAAGCTACGGTAAAGAGAGGAGAACTTTCATTTAGCTTAGAGGTTTCACTGCTCTGTAGCTTCTTAAGTTTCTAGATTTCGAAAGCACTCAGTTTAGAAGTATCTAATGAGATCATTTAATCCAATTGAAGTATCATAATTCTTATAGAATACAAATCTACCTCAATGGTAGAATATCTTTTGTTATCATGTATCGCAGAATCATTGTGTGGAGGCTCTTTTGTAGATATATTATTTTTTGGTGTATTGGAGTCTAGGGGAGAATTGAGACCAAAATCAGAAAGTTTTAGTTTTAAAACGAACTGGAAATCTTTATTCTATGTTACCAAAAAATCAGATAGTTGTATGCTTTTGTGTAGGATTTACTTTGAATGAAGTAAATTGATTGCGTCTAGCATTTAAATAGCAAGAGTTTTCTTTTATCGTTGAGTCAGTTCTTTGCTATCTTGTTGATATTCCTGGAGGAGATCCTTTAAGCTGCATTAGCATAACTCGAGTTCTTGCACTAAAAATCGCTTCAATGGTTTGGAGTCTTTCTATTCAGAGCCCTATCCATCAGTCTCTTGAGGCTTTGTAAGATAGAATTGATCGAAAACAGACACGAAATAACCACTTTGAGCAGAGAGTTACCTAAGAGTTTCATATTATCTTTCAGCAGTCTCAATTTTGAGAAGATTCCCATCACATTCAATAGCTTTGAGCGCAACATCTGTTAATCCATTCTTTTTTGCTTTGAGCACTAGAGCGAATTCACTGTTTGCTTGATAGCTTAAATCAGTGTACTATTTTTATTAAGTCTGCAGAAGAGTTAAATATTCTAATATTACCGCAAGCTTAAAAGAGCAGTTTTGCGTTTTACTTGCTATTTCTGTAGGAAGATCAGTCATTTTCTCACAATTTCACTTTTTTCAAATATTTTTTTAATCAGAAACAAATTACTTATTTTTTGGTTTTTAGGGAAGAACAGAGCAGAATAGATTAAGAAGATTAATTGTTTATAAAAATATTCCTAAATTAATAACACTTGATGAATGCATGCTTTCTTTTTGCGTGATTTTTCTCTTCAAAATAGGATATCAAATTTCAAATTATCTGATAAAAATAATAATCCAATATTAGAATCAAATTTTAGAAATATGGTTATCTTATTTGATAGATAACGCTCATTTTTCAGTTTTCTAAAATGTTTTAAATCTATTATTTGATTATTAAGTAAAAAGTTGTATTTCATTTTAAATTGTTTCTCCTTTTCATTTTTACTTCTTTCATCTTCTTCTTCATGATGATAATTTTATTGGATTTGATAGTGCTTTTTGGAGTATTTTTTCTTGTTTTCTCATTCTATTTTTTCAGATGAATTTGCTCGATTTCCTTTGGTTCCTCATCAGGATTTTTGTCCTCTTTTTCTCCAAGAGGTTTTGCTTGGATTGCATCAATTATCCTCTGTCTTCATTTATTTGGGGGTTTGTTTTGTCTTCTCTCTTTGTATTTATTACAATTAGGTGTTTCTTTTTCCATAGATTTTGTAAAATGAAGAAATAAATTCATACTCTCAAATAATTTAAAATTTCTCTTTGAAACAACAATAATTGAATAAAAATATATTAATTTATAATATTTTAGGTCGAAAACCAAAAGAAAAATAAGAAAAGAATATTAGAATAAAGATATTTTAGTAATTGACTTCAATTTCAGACGTAATTCGCCAAGCCAAGCTTATTTTTAGAATTTTTATTTCAATAGATCAATGAAAAGTAAATTCAAGCAATTAATTAACGCCATTGTAAGTGTTTTTCTCAGAGAGTTGTAGATCTGATTAATATGTTATCATCAAGATAATAATTGCTGACCAAGTGAAAACGCTTAAAGTAATGTTATTCCCTAACAAAAC
>Ga0302271_10000193_pt1 | contig 55992 bp, 40 predicted proteins | sample III_Bog_N1_1_FD_198767 | JGI IMG/M metagenome (GOLD analysis project Ga0302271, IMG submission 198767) | Peat permafrost microbial communities from Stordalen Mire near Abisko, Sweden - III_Bog_N1_1 | ecosystem: Environmental > Terrestrial > Soil > Wetlands > Peat | place: Sweden: Abisko...
CCAACCCCAACCCCAACCCCAACCCCAACCCCAACCCCAACCCCAACCCCAACCCCAACCCCTTCGTTAGTTCAAGTACTTTACTAGTTAGAATCTTTATCTCTGATTTATTTTCTGTATTCTAATAGTTTTACTTTATTTTATTCGAAGAAACAGTTTAAATGTGAATGTGGTATTGCATTTTACAATTAATTTCTTGTTTATTTGCCTAAAAATTAATAGTTTGGGAGTCTTTAACTCTCAATTAATGACAACAACGAGAACAAACATACTTATGTTAAATTATTAAATTTTTTAATCAAAAAAGAGAGAAGGGAAACTCAAAAGTTTTTTGTTATTGTGTTCTTAGGAAGTTCAAACACCTCTGAGAAGGCTCTGATGAAATCTAAGAGATTTTTCCTCCAAAAAGTGTTAAATTTGACTAGCAAATGCCAAAATCAACATTGGAATTTGGGTGTGAATCATCAAAAAAAGACTAACGAACATGGAATATGCTCCTTCTTATTTAAAACAAATAAATCCCTACAAAATAGTAAACATTAGCACAAACAACACTAAGAGTTGTTTGAATTGCAGAGAATCCTAAAGAATTATTTAGTTTTTTTATTATCTTCAAAATAGTTCGCAAGAATTAGGTATTTTTTGTTATTAATATCTTGATTAAATCGCTCATAATTCTTCATTAGGCTAATGATGAATAATATTTTATGAACGATGATAAAGAACATCAAAATAATTTCTTTGGATACAATATACATCAATGAACGAAAGAAGAATAATTATGAACATTATGTTTTTCCATTAAAATAGAAGGAATGCAAATACAATTCAAATAAAAAAATATTCTTGAGAAGAATAAATTAAATAAAATATAATAGATTTATTTGTTTGACTAGGTGAGAAATATCAAGGTAAAGTGGTTTGATTTTATTAGATGGAACGAGGAAGGAAAGAAAGAAAGAGAAAGTAAAGATAAATGAATACCAAGAATAAAATGATAAGAAAAATAGAAACTAAATTCAATGGTTTGGACAAATATTAATGTAAAATTATTCATCTTTTTTGATGTTGGAACTTTAGGCGGGGTTATCAAATATTGCATAAATTGGATTGGTATTTATGTTGGTTAATTATCCTCAAAGGACAATATGTTAGAGACACACTAAATAATAGACTTATAAAAAGAAAAGCTTTTTGTATTACTGTTTCATCCCGAGAAGAAAAAAAGAAAAATATGTTATTTATTGAATTATGTGTGTCTTTTAAGATATTTATCAAACACTTTTTTGACACAGACACATCTAAATGAAGAGAATAGTTAGTAGATCAGAATGTCATTAGAAATATGTATAAAACAGAAAGCGGGAAGAGGATAGCTATTTGAAGGAATAATAATTCAATTAGAAGAAGAAACAAATAAATATTTCTGATTTATTGAAGGGAAAAAAACAGCATTAAACAAGAAATTCAAAGAAAATAATAACAAATAAGAAATATTGATAAATCGATTGAATTTTAACAAGAACAAGAAACAACAAACATGAATAACAATTAGCTTCCAGAAGGTGGACATCCATCATCATTGGAGCAGTAGGTCATCATGGCTGTAGCTCTCTCACACTCCATAGTTGTAAAGGATTTGTTAGGGGAAATGGCATTTTTTGAAAAGAAAAAGAAAAATCATATATGCTAATGAGGAAAAATAATATGATTATTGAAAAATTAGGGAGAAGCTGACGAGAATTCAACTAAGATCTTTTTGAGTCGCTTTGTTAGGAAGAACATTAAAGGGAAGATCCTTAATGATGTGTCAGTCAATAGGTTCAATGTGCTGCTGTATTAAGGTAATAGGAATGCACAGAGGGTAGTTCAAATATTATTTGTTTTTTTATCATTCTAAAAACTATCATGAAACTAATTGCTTTTTGTGTGTTAATCCTTTCAGCAAAGACAGCGAGACTAATTGAAGATGACCTTGGAGTGCTCCTACTCATCATTGAAGTGTTTCTCAAGAATATGCACAATCTCATTGTCTATGAAGGTAAAACAAAAAAAGAGCTTCAAGACAAATAATATTGATTTAATCTCCTGAATTGTAATAATATTTCTAGAACTCCAAGCTCCCTTGAAAATCAGTTTTGCGAACATCTTTGGGCTGATGCGAATGTGTATAAAGAGGATCACCGAAGGAAGCAGTGTTGATAGTTCAGTTAAGAAGATCTTAAGCAGCATTTTGAATATCTTGTCGAGATCATTCAAACTGTAGAGCTATTCAGCTGCTAGCAACTAAGAAAAAGCAGAGACAGATAAGATATTGAGTATTATCGAGAAAAGTAAAGTATGCGATGCTTTGTCAGCTTCATTTGTGAATGCAAGACAAGAAGATTAAGTCGAATATGAATCGAGTATACTAGTCGTAGATGGAGGTGCTGGAAGGGAAATAACCAGTAGTAATTCCGTTAACTTGCTTAATGAAGATCTGTAAGATAATACATATTAGACTCGAATATATCCTTGACTTTTTTGGATTTTCCCTTAGGATATTCTGTGAGGATATCGCGAGTGAGAGGATACTTCGCAACGTTAGTGGTTTCATGCAACCTGGCAGTGAATTCCTGATCAGCTTGGAATCATGCGTGCTATCATTAATCAAGCTAAGCACTGAGCATGCTACGAATCATTAGTTACTGTAGATATTATCTTAGCTAGTGAGTGCTAAGAAAGCATCGGACGCAGAGAGCATCACTAAGCTAGTGAAGAATGTTCAAGGCGAAGTACTATTGAATCCTTCTGCGCTGAATCTAGATCTGCTCTTGAAGATTCTCACTGATAATACAATATTAGTTCATCTCACAGCTTATGATAAAGTAAACAAAGAGAGAGTTTAGTTGTTGTTGTGTTTGATATAATTGTGTATTTGTTGTTGTTATTAGTTGTAGCTGTTCTGCTGCTTGATCGAAGGTCTTGGGAAGATTTCAATCGATTAAACATCTACAACATTAGATGAATTACTCGCTAAAGTGCAATTAATCCTAAAGAACTACTCCGAAAGTATGAATCTTACTAATATCGAAAAGGATATTAAATCAGTTAGCACACAACAAGATTCACTTTCATTCGTGAAGAGTCTATTTAACAATTCATATCGTTTCATGGCAAACATGTCCAAAATCGAAGAAGATATACTCAAAGCTGACAAAATCAACGTAGCTGCTGGAAAATCTCAAGGAAAGAAACAATCAGCGAATAGCATGGAAGTTGAAGAATTAAATAATCCTGGGACTGTATTCGATGAGAGTGCATCAAAGTAATCTGCAGCGGTCCTTGAGAAAGGTGAGAAGAGTTAGAGTCTAGGAACTGAGGAGGATGCCATACCAGAGGAGAAAGTGGAATTAAATAAGAAATCATCCGCAGCGAATGTTGAATAGTATAATAAAGTTAGTCGAAGTTCTTCTAAAGGTGATGGAACAGCAGCAGCGGCAGCTGGTGCTGGTGGTATTGAAGCATCCAAAGCTACTAAGCATAACGGACATAAATGGTTTGAAGAAACATCCAAGATAGTTCAGCATCTCTACTCAATCTTCGTAAGCAATGAAATAATACAATTATTAATTATTTGACTCATTTCCTTCTTCTTTCTCTCATGTTCAGCGTAGTTTAAGTGAAAACCAATGCTTAGCAACAGCGATGACCCAATGCATTGATTTCCAGGTAATCTAAGAACTGATAATCTAAATCAAGCAATTCTCCAATCGCGATAAATAAATCTCTGGATACTTAACTAAAATCATTCTCGTATTCATCAACAAGCACACATAATTCACTGAAGATTCCCTAACTCAATTCAGTTCATTCATGGCTAACTCCTTCCTCGCAATAACATCCGAAGCTTTCAATAACGAGATTTCTAGCATCTACATGAAGATATATCTCAGTATTGCGTCGACATCTGCAGTGAATTCAATCAACGAAGCATTACTCAAAGCGCTGCTGAACGATGAAAGTGATAAGGAATTCAGAAATTACCATATGATCTTATTGAATTTACTGTGCTTGCAAGTCAACTAAGATGCGTAAAAGCATGCGATCATCATTCAGTCGATTCTCAGCTCAGCGAATATTCGTAATCCAAATATCTTGCAGATTCTGTTGATTCTGTATAATCTGCTTGTCCCCGTGTCAAGCTAGATTCTTGTGAATAAATCCAAAGCTATCTTCTTAGATTTACTCCAAGGCATGCCTGCTGCTAATAACACTAAAGGAAACATTAATGAGAAATAATCCAATGGTTAATCTGCTGGAAATGGTGGTAGTAAAGGATTATTATCTATGAGTGATCCAGTGAATGTGAATGCATTTGTGACAATAACTGACAGTGCTAATGTGAAGACTCTGAAACATACCTTAAAAGGGATGTTTAAAAGTATTTCTGAGTTGAGCATTCAATCGAAGCAACAGTTCTGCTCGCTAATCACTTCGATTAACTCAAACATGGGTGTGCTGCTAAATCGTCAATCAGAGAGCGTATAACTAATCTACTGCTTAGTTATCGAGTTGAATTAGATTGCTTGCAATATGTGTCCAAATGAATTCAAGAAATCAACACTCTAAGATGAATTTGAGTTGATTTCTCGAGTCAATTCGTTTAAGTCATTATCAGGGATTCTTGCATTGTTTTCGTAGAGCATCGCTGTAGAGAAATCACCAACTTCTGGATTGATTGCTGTGCTACTTCGAGTCAGCTAATTAGCTAAAGCAGATTAAGAGATTAAAAGTAAATAATAATCGTAGTAATCATCATCATAAATGGTAGTGGAGATCGATGAATCCTAATCCTTGTCAGCGAAGAGAGTTATCACTGAGTGTCTGAAGAAAATGAAAGATCTTTACAATGAAACGGAGTTGCATCGAGAAGCAGCGATTGAATTGATCTTTGGGAAGACAATGAATAATAATCCAAGCAGGTTACTGGAAAAATAAGTGTTGCTATGGTTAATGAAAGAGCACAGCTGGACAGGTGGCAACAGCAGTGTCGAATCGATCAATGAAATCGAAAAAGTTGATGGATTATTTGAAAAGATCAACACAGAAACAAATGGCGAGACAGCATTAGCTATTCTTCAATTGCTGTCGAATCGATTGAATGGCGCTATCGACTAAGCAGTGAATAATCTAAACATTCAATTACAGACATCTACTTAACCACAATATGTCTCACATTTATTATCGCTAGTATCACATCCATTGAGTTGGGTAAGACCGTAACTAGCAAAATAACTTGAATCACAACCAGAGATGCTAGAACATATCAATAGGTTCTTGCTTCCTAGACTAGCGTTGAAGCTTTCACCATAGTTCTATTTGACACTCCTTGCATTAACTGATGGAGGATAAGGTAAGATATTTTAAAATGTTATTGATTCAGTGTTTGATTGATTGAAATTTCTCTTTTACGCAGTTGAGAATCAGCGCAACATAACTGAAGAGATCTTGCTGGATAGTATCTTCTAATCTGACGCATTGTATCGCTCTGAGTAATCTAAAGATAGTTTTGAAGCATTCTTCAACACTGACGGCTGTAAATTCAACGAATATTTCCGTCGAAACAGCTCTGAAATCCTTCAAGATCATGAAAAACAAGCATTCATTCATGTCCTAAGTAAATTCAGTAAATACACGAGACAAGCTACCATGATCCAGAAAATACTCTCCGTACAGGAGAAATTAAGCGAATTCGTTAAGAGCGCATTGAGTTATTGTATTTCAAATACAGTCAGTGAAGTCAAGCAATCCCCATTGAATCTCAAAGCATTCTGCTTAGCATTCAGTGAAGAATGCTAAGTTGAAAGCTCCTGCAATGTTAATCTCTTGAAACTATGTAAGAAGGTAGCAGAGAATCAAGCTAATAACAGAACAACTACAAATAATCTCTTAGTTGATTTATTATTATGCTATCCGAATCGCTAAGCAGATGGATTATTGATATTCGCTGGATTGAAAGGGATCAATCTCAAGGACTAGCTGTGGTTCCCTGTTAGTGAGCTAGCATAGATCTGCTTTGCTTCGTCAGATGTTGAATTACAATATGATCTTGAAGGATCATAATAGCCATAATCAATGGCATCTAAATCCCTATGGAATAATAGCAAATCTAAACCATAATCGTAATTCTTGCCGTCAACTGCAGCATCCAATCATATCTTCGACACAATCGCATAGCAAAAGCAGAAAGTGCTGAACTAAATGAAGAACGAGCAATCAAAGTAATTAAAAGAAGCGAAGAAAGTGCTCTAAGCGTTTGAGAGACTAAACAACGATAAATACATAACCCTCGATGCAGACATCTAAAAGGTCAACTATGAAACAAACAAGAATCTGTTTTACAACACTGAACACATTGCGAACTTTAAAACTTTGCGATAGCTCTTCACCAAGTCCTTCTTGTAATGTTTCACTGCGAAGACTAACCCAACATTGCTGCATGATTTCATCCATGATTGTGAGATATCGCTCAATAAAATCACATTGTCGGACTCGGAAGACAAGAATAGAGTCATCAAAGCACCGTTCTTGTAGCTGATGCGATTATTCGAAGTACTCCTCAAGGAGAGCTTACAAATGGTGGATTATGCCTCAGGTAAATAAATTCTCTGTTAAGCGGTGGAGATCATCGATACCATCGTGTAGTAGACGCAAGAACTCATTGAAGAATCATATTTGAATGATGATTTCACGGGACTATCACCGATTCTAGCATATAATTGTGAGCGAATCATACAAGTGACACACTTTATCTTTACGAATTCGATTAAACTCATGCAATTGACTGATCTAGCGCATCTAGTGAAATAGATATTCGCATTTGCATTGTCGCTACCGCCTTTAAATAATTAGACTGCTTCGAAATACTCCGTGCAGTTGTTGCTGATGCTGGTTTTACATGTGAGATAAGCGAGTAACTTAGAAATTAAGAGTGGTCGCCCTAGTCTGCAAGGAGTCTAGAATTCTGCTGGAAATGGTGAAGCGTAGGTTTCAATGTTGTCTGAATAGACAACCCAATAGCAATCTTCTGTTCTTGATCTACAAGCTGTTGCTTAGTTGATCAGTGAGAATCAATCACAGCAGCCATAAGACATCCCTAACCCTGATAAAATGGAATGTGAAAAAACAAGAGAAGAACTTATCCAAGAGATTGACAAGAAACTCAATTGCCTGCCGAAAGAAATAGCTTCCTCCAACTGCACACTCGTTAAGCATCACAACAAAGCAGAAATGTAGCCGTTTTATAAGGTAAATATTTAAAATATAAATTCAAATCGCACATTTTCATCTTTAACATATGGATATTCATAGATATTTTATCTTTTTCTTCTTTTTAAGTGTCACACTTGCGGAATAGCTGATATTAAGTATGTGGTATGTGCTTGGTGTGCATATACTTGCCATAACGGCCATGATCTCGCGTTTTACAAGCAAACTAAGGGTACTTGTGATTGCAGCGATAAAGGACCAGAAGGTAATAGCACTCAATAAACAACTATTTCCTTTTCTTTATTTTTAATATTTTCCCTTTTCTTCAATCTGTCTCTAGGTTAATGCAAAGCCAAAGGTTTGAAGAAAGACCTTGGTAACATCGCGAGTATGCTATGTGATAGCCCTCGGGATCCAATTGCAAGCAAACCTTTAGATGGTCTTTTCGCTTCATTTGAGAACCACAATATCCCTCATGATCTTGTGTCGTACATCATGAAGAACAGAACTGAAAAATCTAGAAATCCACCTGAAGAGAGTGCGTTTAACTATGAGAGGAAACAAGGGGCTTTCTAGTTCCTCTAAGATGAAAGTAAATATTTAAAAATATGGTTTAAAATAGAAATCAATATATTTTAAAACTTAAATTTAAATAATATTTGTCTGAATGTAGTTTTTCTATTGATTCTGTAACATATTTTGTGTGTTTAATATTTTTTAGGAGATGATATGACTAGCGAGATAAATGAGCAACTTGCTATGTATGAGAACGAAGAAGAAGAGGAAAAGAAGGATTTCGATATATTCTCCTAGGAATCAGATGTGTTCCATTAAATCGAAGGGATCTATGATGCAGCGAGAAATGCTAAAAAGGACAAAGATCAAATCAAAAAGAAGAAAATAATGAAGGAAATAGCTAAGAAATTAGACTCATAAGATTCATAATAACAATAATAGTTGTAGTTGTTGGCTGTCTAAGAGAACCAATAAGAATAAAGTTAATAGCTCTCAGCCTTGCAAGGTATTTTAAGTGAGCTGTGTAGTTCTAGTGTCTGTGGGAGTGTCTTATCGGAAGTGGAGACTTAATTATCTCAAATTGTTCCGAAATGGGATATTTACTCATAGCCTAATACATAATCCTCAACACTGTAATCAAACTAAGTCATCGATTTCCTATCCTCCCCGATTGACTATTCGCAGAATAAAAACATGGATAATACACTGGCTAAGATCATCTGTAAGCTTGTCAAGCCATAAGGTATCGACATGGCTATTCGCGAGGAATAATTCCCTGAAGCAAATTACTATCTCATGCAAGGTGCTTACGGCTAGTAGTCGATATCTCCGATGACAATTCGAAAACCGATTGATCACAACAATTAAGAGTTAATGATCGTTGCGACGGGATCGAGAGTTGTGTTAATAGAAAAAACAAAGTTATTTAGTAAGATAACTGATTAACTGAAAGGGTAAGTGAATTCGAATAATCCTGATGATGCGTTCTCCGCTTCGGCAGTGAATAAGGTGATTTAGATGGCGCATTGGGATATATTCTCTGCATCTCCACTTTAATTAGAGTTTACTGTGATGCATGTGAGATTTTCACCGAAGAATCCATTGCTAGTCGTGATAGGTGGGCTCACTTAGATGGTGATTGCTAAGGTGTCCGAAGATAATAGGATTTCAAAGATATCAGCGATTCCATAGAAAAGCTTAGGGGATTATATAAATAAAGTACTATGGCTGCCGTTTAGTGAGGTAAGCAGAGAGAGGAAGACAGATATGAGGGAGGGAAGAAATGAGCGATTATTCTAGGTTTAGTAGAAAGAACTAATTGATTGAATAATCATTTGTCTTTCTGTTTTGTTAGCAATACTTGGTTGTGATGAATCTACGCTGCGTGAAGCTACTCCAAGTCAAGCAAGAAGGAGGTAGCTCTGTTCTCATCAAGTTCAATTCCAATGAAAGCAGCGGAATCTTTAAAGATTTCCTTGTCACTTCACATCCTACGTAGCCTAATGGTAACAACAACAACAAAATAATAGAAAATATTTTACCTTTGCCTCTTTCAATTGTTGTTCATAATTCTCATTCGATTTATCCTTTTATCAACAGAGTACGTCTTGTTAGTAGCCTGCGCTGATGGCAGAGTGTACTACAGTGAGTTTAACACACAACATCGTGAGGAGATCACCTTAACAACCTACATTAATCTCCCAAGTGAATTAATCCCTAAAGGCTAAGTCTGCATGGGCTTAAGTTTCTCGGAAACTTCATTGATAATGTCTGTCTCCTACAAGAACGGTGTGAATATCTTCGGTAGACTCGATCTCAAGACACATCAACTAACCAATGCATTCGCTTACAAGCCACTTTCGTCTCACAACAAGAATGGGTTACTGTAATTCATAGAAAGAAGCGGTGAAATCATGGCTAATTCGAATGAGATCCACGTCGATGAGAGCTAGAGCATTCACATTACGACATTGAGAGATCCAAATAATCAATCGAATTACTCCATACACAGTGGATTCCTCACTGCTATTAAACTATCCAAATCAAGCATTCAATTACAACCTGTAGCCACATCACTTGTCAAGGTAAAATAACACAAAAAAAGAAACACACATTAATACATAATTCTTGATTATCCCCTCTATTTAAACCATCCTAATAGCTGAGCGAAGACCATCGATGTGAAGGCTATTGCTTCGTGAAAAATGATAAACTCGAAGGTGTGACATTCGTTGTCTCCTTGCACGATGATGGTTCCATGAACATGTATGGCATCCCTACTGACGGAACAAGTGCACAATAAGTCTAGAAAGTCCTCGTAGAAAGTGCTTAGCCTGCGATATCTGGAAATAATGCTAACAACAAGGGCATCCAACTCGAAGCCAACCCAGATCTCAGTGAATAGCCGCTCGATAAAGCAGCTGGATCTGCAAGTGCCTCCGATCCTTCCTTGAAAGTCCTAACGAACGAATTAAAACTCACTGATCTCTCTAAAACACCAGTGCTTCAAGTTGATTTCGCAGATAAGGCTACTCCGTTGAAGTACGATCGAAGTGCTGTTGTCTTGGAAGTGAACAAAGTGAAACAAAATGAGCTGCTCTTCAATGAGAAGAACAATGTGATCATTTCCAAAAGCGATCCACAAGAAGTAACAATATTGTTAAAATTAATCTCTTTTCTTTTGTGTTTTTGTGACCATGTTTTGTTGTTAATCACAATAAGATCAACTTATCCGGTTTGGGAACTAACTCAGTCTTGATTGGTGTACGTGTGCGTATGCAAATGAGCAGCAACACAGGATAAGGTATATACAAGTGCACTGTCTTGAACAGAGAATGCAAGTTACTGAACTGCTCCACTGAAGATAAAAAGATGCTGGATATTCCCTTATCGAATCTCGAGTCGATCTATGTGTATCTCCATTAGAACTCCCTTAAATTCACATTGAGCTCATTTAACTCAGTTAGTAAGCACATTCTTTATCATAATCTTCCCTATTATTAATCCAAGTTTTGTCTTGTATCCTTTTAGGCACATCATTAAAAATGGCTAGCTCCCACGAAATCAAGATCATCAGTGTTGAGCCGTATGGCTTGACTACCGCTGCATTCTAACTCAAAGAGAAACTAGAATCCCTTAAGAGTTCGTTGAATATTCGCTCACTTTCGTCAGTGTAAGCTGATCCGATTATCTCAGCTGAGTAACTCTAGCAGACAGAGGAAGTACTAATCGAATAATTAGCTGATACCACTGCGGTGTAGAGTGTCGATTATATTGCAAGAAGAGACATGCTTTCAGCGGAAGTATCGTAACCAGATGTCCTTGGATTAGTGAATTAGCTAGATATTCTAACTCTTACATTGTCAACTAACAACACAAATAGCAATAATACTCTCGAATCCAGCAATCTCACTGGAGCATCCACCTCTGTCTCCTCCAGCTACCAATTAGCTTTATAGAAATCTACTGGTTTCTCCTCAGACCGTATTAAATCGTTCATTTCTTAATTGAAAGTCTTACTTGTGCGACCAACAGTCAATGGCAAGCATTCCTAACTATTACAATCCTCTGTGAAAAGAGCCCTCAAATCCGCATTGATCTTACTCAACGACAACAATGAATTACTCACCCATCCATACAACTACACGTCTTTCAAGATGTATGCACGCATTGAGCATTTCTTAACTGTTGTGATGAATCAGAAAGACAATGGGAATAACTTAACTACACTGTCATTCATTTTGAAGTTATTAATTCGACTCATTCCCAGCAGAGTAGCACTGCTCTATGCAGTGTTTGGATTGTACCCTAGTCTGCTTGGGTCGATAATAGATACGTTCATAGGACTTCTGAAAGGGGATTTTGATTAAACTGAATGCTAAGTCATCGTCGCTTAGATATTGAAGATAAATATTTAATATTTCAAATTCCTCAGAGACAAGCATGATAACAATAATAAATTGAATGTAAGGATTATCACAAGGACATTTATCATTTATTATTTTGTTAATGATTTTTTGTGTTTTTGAATTATCATAAGACTGAGACTAAAGCATTCGAAGTGTTGAATGATCCAGCAGCTGATGCTTTTGCGCAGTTTGAACGATTATTGAAAGTGATTTAATAATCGAATATGAAGTCAAAGCTATTGGATATTTCCAAGGAATATTTGTTCACGCTGAAGAATGAAAGTAATGCATTCACAAGTGAAGACAATGCTATGCAGTCAAGTAGTGCTATTACATTTGGATTTGATGTGTTTAACATCGATGGGATAGCTATTGGAGGTAGACATCAGAAGGTGCTTAAGAAACCTATTAATGACGGTGAGGATAAGAATGATAAGAATTCGAAATTTTCCAAGGAATTAAGTAATAATAGTAATAGTAAATGCTCCCCCGGCGATAAGTAGCAAGCATCTTATGGCGGATATTAGAATAGTGAGAGTTAAAGTAAAAGTAATTTAGGCTAAGGAAGATATGATGAGGGGAAAGGTAGCAAGAAGAGTTAACCAGTCGAAGAATTTGATCATGGCATGATATTCTAAGGATTCGATGCCCTCAGTGAAGAAGAAATGCTTAAATTAGCTATTGAAATGAGTCTATAAGATAAAAGCTAAAATAACAATGGGGAATAGTAAGAAGGGTAGTAGTAGCAGTAATAGTAGTAATTGCAATAGCCATTGTTATAATAAGATGAATAGCAGGTAGCACCACTACCAGAGTAATAAGATATTGAGGATGCGGAATATTTACTTGCATAGTAGTAATTAGAATAGTTCTAGAGACTAGAGAAATCGTAATAGCAGTAGAAGAAGAAGATCAATAAGAATAAGAATAAGAAACCGCATATGATAGATCTAGAAGAAGAAGAAAGTAATCATAATAATAATAATGTGAATGCTCCTGATGGCTAGCCTGAGGGAGATGATGATGGTGATGATGATGATAATGATGATGATGAACATGATGATAATAATAATAATGAGAATGATGATGATTATGAAGATTTCGAGTATGAAGAAGATGATGGGGATGTACATGTTGGATAAATCGAAGGCGATGATGATGGTGGATAGAGAGATGAAGATAGATCCGCTAATGAAGAAATAGAAGATATTGAATAGTAGTATGATAATGACGAAGAGAATATCATTGAAGAAGAAGAATAGAAAAAGGTAAAACACTATTAATTATTAGCCTTTAAGTTTTCTAATAATAATATTTTGTGATTATTTGTTTTCTAGTCATCGGAGGATACTAAGGACTTAACTGCTGGAAAATCCAATGAAATGGAAGTTGAAACAGGAAATAATAATCTGCCTTAATCGTTCGAGTAAATCAAAGCGAATACTGTGACAGCGACGATTCAATCGTAAGATCCATCTTTATTCGTAGTCTTGCAGCTATTGAATCGTTTAGATTTGAGTCACAGCAGTGCTAACAAAACATCCACTGCTCCTTCATGGTACAGTGATGAGCTACTTAATGTCTACTGCTTCATGGTATCGTAACTACTGATTATTCAGTCAAACTAATAGACACTCTCCGCTAATCTCATAGCGAATATGATTTATTCGTTATTGAATGGCATTGAGAATTCTTAATTATAAAGTCATTCTTCAGTGAATGCTAAGATATTCATATTCACTGCTTAGTTGATTTAGACACTCATGCGAGTACCTACTAATGAGAAACACAATAAGGAACAGTAGTTATTGCAGTCATCAATCGATGCTAATAATGAAGATTGTGAAGAAATCAATAGGGAATTTAGTAATATCTACATGGGTAGTAATAATAATACTAATTCTGCTGGACCTAAAAAAGAAGAAGATAATAAGAAAGGATCAGCAAGTGTAGAAAGCAAGAATAGCAGTAAAAAAGACATTTATAAGACTCTCAGGGAGATACTTAAAGGGTAACAATAACTTTGAGAATGTTGGCAACATTTTGTTTTAAAATATTTTGTCGTTTTTTGTTAATATTTAAAAGGTAATTAGCAGCATTGCAGACTTCGAAGAACATTAGCTACTTAGACAGAGCTTATGAGTTAGTTGGTGTAATGCTCAAGCATTTCGAGGGGCATAAATCATCTTTGAGGATTGAATATGCGAATGGTGAAGTTGTCGAAGTTGTCTCCCGTGTGACTTTGAAGAAACCAGCTGCAGTGCTTATCAGTGAATGCTAACGAGATATGGAAGTGCTCAATGGCAACATCCAGTAGGTTATGTAGATCAGTGATCAAGTGCAGTTTGAGAACACGCTTAATTTAGTCTATGCACTGGTGACACTAGATAGCTAGCTTTTACCAGATACCCAAGAACAGAAATGGACTGTTTTGTTATCTGAATGTTTAGTCTCTCCAACAGCGCAGAAGGTCTCTAGTGAAAGTGCTGAGAAGCTCCTTTAGTTACTCGCCAAAACAGTGAACAAATATCATGATATGCGGGATTGCATTTAGTTGCGAAAGAATTATGAAATATTAATAAGAGTTATGAAAGAGACTAGCGCTTTCAGTGAAGTATCATACGAGTAATTAGTAGTGATCGATCATTCGCTGAAGAAATGTGAAGCGATTGCGTTGACTAGAAGGTAAAATTGGAGTAAGTTCTGTGATGAGAAATAAGATGTGTTTGCGATGTTGTATGATATTGGGTTCAAAGATGTGAGAGGATAAGTAGGCATATCGTATAGATTGCTGTCGCTTTATTATTAGCCATTAGTCGATTTCTCAAAATATGCATGAAAGAAGAAGAGATCATTATTGGAATTTTTTATTCGTTTGTGCATGTGTGAATTTGAAAGAATAAAAATATTTGTAAACTAATTTAGTATTTTATCTGAATTCATAGAAATAATCACATAATTGCTCAGAAAAGTTCAATACATATTTATAAAAATGCAATAAGTCCAATTTAGTATCTTCTTTTTTTCATTTCTTCTTCTTGAGCAAGTCCTTAAGAGGATCAAACGGGTCATCAGCTGTTTAGGTGGAAAGACAAAAACAAGAAGATTAAGATTAACAATTAGTGTTTTCTTTTTTTCATTATTTTCATGCGTTAAATAAATAATTCAATTAAAAAGACTGTCCTTTGCTTTTCACTCTTCGTTGGGTTTTTAATTACAAACCAATTAATTCCCCCCTCTTCCTAAAAATGTTTCATTTTTTGGCACAGACCCTCCATTTCTTCAATCACACACTTAATCCCCCTCTTTTCCTTTTTTTAATTCTAAACAATCATTTACGTGGTGTCCATTTCTTCTTTGTCCATCCTTTGGGTAGTTTTCTTTCTAATGGCTTGAGATCAGGTTGCTTATGTATGTTATTCGCTGCTAGCTTGATCGTCTCTAGTGTCGTTCCTGTGCCATAAAGTTAGTTTGTTGTCTCACTGAGTCCCTTCTTTTTGAGTCCCTCAATTTACTATTTTCCCATCAACAAACAACCATTATTAATGATGTTCCTCCTCCTTATTGATTATCTGCTACTGTTTGTTTAAAACATCAATTATTTTTTACATTTTGAGCTTTTTGTATTTATTCATCAATCGAATAGCTCTTCGTTGCGTTCTTCACATCAAGATTTTCAGCTCCACCAGCTAAGAATCCCCAGTCTTTATGCCATGCAGAGGTACAGTTCAACTCGTTTTAAACACGAGCTATCCAATTTCTATCGTCTGCTACTGCATCAGAGTTCTTCACGAACTTGTGACCTGCTTCACCCATTCGAGAAGATTAATATTTGTGTTTAGATTAAAAAATTAAAAAAGAAATTATTTTTTCTTTAATTTATCAGTTTCTCATTCAATTATTTTGGGAGGGGGCTGATGTTTAGAAGGAAAAATAAACAATTTAGGTTAATATGTTGTTAAAGGATGCAAGTGAATAACCAGAGAGAGAGAGAGAAGAATCTCATTCTTCAACATCTAACAGCCAATTCAGATGAGAGATCTAGTAAGATAGACAAAAACAGCCTTGGATTGTTCTCTCGCCTTGCTGAATAAAATATCCACTAAGCTCATAGAAATTCAAAGCTAATGTCCTCTTGATAATTATTCCAGCTAGCATATTCTTAAAGAATAAAAGAACAAAAGAGTTATTACATTACTCCTGATGAGTTTCTTGCCCATTGTTGGAGAACCGATAAATTCTTAAATTTCTTGATAATTTAATTGTTTCATGTTTTAATGGAATAATTGATTATTTTAATTATTTTTCTGTCAAAAGAGTCTTTCTATTCATCCCTTTCATGCTTTCTACACAAATATCATTTAAACACCTATTTTTATTATTCTTCCCCCAATCAATGTCATGAACCCTTGCGTGGTATCACCGCAAGGTCAATGAATCATACTCAATTAACAATAAATGCTCCGGAGATTTAGTGGAGATTCCAATAAATAACCAATGAAAAGAGCACACTCGGGAAATATTGTTTTGTGAGTTACTTCCCTTAATTCTGTCGAAACAAACAGCAAGGCTTTCAAGTGAAGAAGAAAGAGTTGAACCTCTCAAAATAAGAATTAAATTAAGCACTTTTTTCCTCTTTTGTTCGATAGCTCATTCCCCTCTCTCTTCCTCCGCGCAACAAACAAAACAAGAAAAAACATCCAATTAGCTCAATATTTAAGGAAATAATATATACACACACACACACTAATTCCACTCTCTTCGTGTGTCTCACTCAAACTATTGAAGCCACGCTCATTCAAAGTTACTCCATCTATCATGCCGATCAAGTGCTTTTGTATCTGCAGACTAACCGATGGCTAAGTGCTAGTTGAGTTTAATCGGACAGGTTCTGTGGGTAATCTTCTGGTTGCTTCCCGCTTCTCATCAAGATTCTTCCATTAGAATCGTGCTGAGATGATGAATGAGTAACAAGAACAATAATGGAACTACGAACCAAACCGCACTATGCTACATACAGCAGAGGAAGGATTTTATTTCTCCTTAATTGATGATAAAGATATCATTTACACAGGTAATCATTCATCAGTAAATATCAAAAAAAGGATGGATTCATAAATACAATATCTCAAGGAGATTTACATTAATACTATCTAGCAAAACAGCTGTCTAAGCCTTAAAACAGCATTTATTGGATTAATAAAGTAAAAGGATTGAAAGAAAGAATAGACTAAGATAGGCATAAGGGGAGGAACTGAGTGTGGTGAAAAAAGAGAAACAGAGGGGTTAATGCATAAAGCTGAAGGAATATTTCATATTAGAAAGAGAAAGATAGAGAGAAGAACAGGGATTGGTAGTATTTTTATGATAGTTTTTTTGGAATGATTGAAAATAAACGTACAAGGAGGATTTGTTTTTTGTTTTTCTGATTCTAATTTAGAGAATGAGTTTTTTATCTCTCTCTCTCTCGAAATTTCCATAGTTTTTTCTATTTTAACCTTATTAACTTATTAAAACTGAATGTCATTTCAACAAAACATTTTCAACAGTCCTTTGCGAGAGTGAATTCCCATTGAAGCAGGCATAAACTATGCTGAACGTAAGTCATTCTTTATTATGATTGATAACACTTTATTAACTTTGGTTATTGTTGATGAATAGCGAATCAAGAGAGAGTTGAAGAATATGCCTGATTATAATCGCTAATCGGTGAATAGCATTTAGACATTTGCTAAGACATTCATTGTACCTATTATAGCTGAGATAGATAAGGAAAATAGCTCCAAAGTGAAGGAGGAATAATCATTAGAAGCACAGTAAGATAAACAAGATAAGTAAATAAAATAATAGTAAGAACAGTCATAGGTGAAATCATAGATAAATTAAGGGGAAGTAACAATCATTGAGTTTAATGAAGAGGATGATGATGTTGATGGCTAAGAAGACATTGAAGAAGAGAAATAGACAGATCGAGATATTTAAGATGAAGATGATAAAAATTATCCTAATTGTACCTAAGAAGCTCTAGAAGCATAAGAGAACACTAATGATAATAATGGATAAGCTATCCAAGAGTAATCAAAGGATAACTTGGAAAAGAACACTGACAGGGATAGGGAGGATAATATAAATAGCAATATTTAAAATCAAAACCATGGTAATCATGTAGAGCATACATGCTAGATTAAGTAAGCAGCTATTTCAGTGAAGAATAATAGAAGATCAAGTAAGAATAATAAGCATCGAAGAAACGAGTTATCCGCGGAGAAATATAGTTCGACGAATAGTGGTCATCCAGGGATATTTGCTTCTACGAATGGGTCGTATGACCCTTAGAAGGAGCTATTAACGTCAATTAATGGTAAGGAAACTGCGCTGTATGCAAGAGAACACACCACGAAGCAGAAAGTATCTGGGAAGTTCAATGTAAATTCAGATAGCTAAATCAATCAAGAGATAAACATATCTGCACCGCTAGATAGTGGGAACTTCAACAGTCGATATAAATCAACTAATTTATAAGAAAAGGGTGCATATTCTTCATGCAGGGAGATCAATTGCTCAATGAAGGAAGTTAATTAATCTGGTTAAGGATAGCAGTAAAGGAAATTATCACAGACTTGTTCACTGCATCATCCTAATTAAGAATTCTACCTGGACGATATACAAATATAAATAGATAAAAGTCATAAATTCTGCACAGAATCATCTGCACATCCTTCGAATTTCTCAGTAGAAAAATAGACTTATTATTACTATTTACTATTATGTGTGAGTATGCAGGTGTTTTGATGGTTTTATTTTGGATTATTCTTTTAGACAGCTGACAACAAGCAGACCGTAGATATGTTGGTGTTGAAGTAGTTGAAGATAAAGGACTCGTGTAATTTAAATGATATTCAGGAGTTCAATGATGTCAAGTAGCATAACAAAGAAGAAATAGAGAAAATGCAGGAGAAACAAATGAAAAATGCAGCTAGTCTCAGGAGTATCAAAATCAAGATAATTGCGAGTATTGTAGTGCTCTCTGTAGTCCTATCAATCACACTTCCATTGATCAAGTGAAGGGCACTATTAAAGACACTAAAAACCTATTAATTTAACAAAAACACAAGCAAACTAAAAAAACCAAGCACACAAACATCACTTTGGAACATTTCCTGCGTTCAGTTTTGAACTTCAGTTTTTCTTCAATTCCAAGTTAATCCACATAACAATCTAGCTGTTTTAGCCTTTTAGCTGAGTGCGCTGCTTAAAAGAGTCATACAAAGGTTAATAAAATACAATAAAATAACTTTTATTTTGTAACAATATCAATAAATATTTCTGTGAATTTTTAAAAGTATGTGTGAGTTCATACTCCAAATAAGGATAGTATCTTGATCCTCGATATCAAATTGTATTTGTCTCCCTCCCCCCCCACCCCCTCCTTATGAATTCTGATTCCTTATACTTTGGTATGTTCTATTTTAAATAATTTTCCTTCCTGTTAATATCTGTCCAGAAATTCAAGGTATTTCTTTTATATTTCTTAATTGAGCTTGTCTCTTCCTTTTTCTCAAACGGATGGATTTCGTTGATTTTTCTGAGATCCCCCTGATGTTATGCTTTGTTGTTCTTGTTGGAGAGGGTAAAACTAGTCAATTAGGTCAGTGTTTATGAGTATTTTTTATCATCGCTGTGAAATCTAAAAGGAAAAATGCAGTTTAAAGCAGTGTGGGAATGATTCAAGCGGGTGTGTATGATTTTAAAATAAAAACAAATAATAAATCGAGGGAAACACTGCCGCCTTACAAGACAAAACAAATTAAATAAAGTATGCGCATAAAATGTTAGTTGAAAGCATGAAAAAAAGAAAGAGGGAATATTAAGCATATGGAGGATTTATTCCTAGGATTCTAATAATGTGATTTCTAATTTTGTTGTTGGTTTTTGAATACTAAGCAGATTGACTGTTGGCACAAGTAAGAACCATCATCGAAAGATCAGTTGAACGAATTAGCACAAAGAGAAAGAGATGTCGAGTGAGCTTGATTAAATCATAGAAACCCTTAGAAAATGCGAGTGCATCAAGGAGAATGAAGTCAAGAATCTATGCAACAAAGCAAGAGAGATCTTAGTCGAAGAGTCAAATGTCCAAAGAGTCGATGCACCAGTCACTGTAAGAAGAATAAATACAAAGAAAAAAATAACTCTTTTCTTGTCTATGAGACTACGTTTTTGTTTTATTCATTTGGAGATTTTATTTACATTTTGTGACTAAAGATATGCGGAGACATCCATGGTTAATTCTATGATTTGATGGAGTTATTCAAAGTTGGAGGAGAGTGCCCTGACACAAACTATCTCTTCTTGGGAGACTTCGTGGATAGAGGGTTCCATTCAGTGGAGACGTTCTTGTTACTCCTGGCACTTAAAGTAACATACACACAAGATAAATATCTGGAAACAGAATTTAAATCGATTCTCTAATTAAATTCCCTCTAATTATTTCCTTCAAATAAACCTCGCAATACATCGATTTCTTAACCTTAACCATTCCGTTTTTTGTAGGTTCGATATCCTGATAGAATCACCTTAATCAGAGGTAATCATGAATCTCGATAGATCACTTAAGTCTACGGTTTCTACGATGAATGCCTCCGTAAATTTGGCTCCTTGAATGTTTGGCGATACTGCACTGAAATTTTCGATTATCTTTCGCTTTCTGCGATCATCGAAGAGAAATTCTTCTGCGTCCACGGTGGACTCTCCCCTTCAATTAAGACTCTAGATCAAGTAAGAATCAAAAGAATGTTAAAGACAAAACCACACAAACCTTCTGTTTGAAATGTGCTAATTCTATGTTACTTCTATTTTTTTCTTAGATCATTGCAATCGAGAGAAAGCAAGAAGTGCCACACGACGGAGCAATGTGCGATCTCATGTGGAGTGATCCTGATGGTAAAGAACTACAAAAACATAAAATCTTTATTGAAATTCTATATTATTTTTCCATGCGATTATTGTTTTATTCTTTTTTCTTAAGACATTGAAGGCTGGGCAGCTAGTCCTCGTGGTGCTGGATACTTATTTGGTGGTGATGTTGTTGAAGAATTCAACCGAACAAACAACATTGACTTGATCTGCAGAGCACATCAACTCGTCATGGAAGGATACAGAAACATGTTCAACGATTAGCTAGCAACTGTCTGGTCGGCACCTAACTATTGCTACAGGTAAAGATCATATTTTAATTTTTATCTAACTTTTTTTATTTTTCAACCCAAATGCTTTCATTTTTTAATAATAATTTTCATATGAATGTGCTACTTTAGATGCGGTAATGTGGCAGCTATCTTAGAACTCGATGAGAATCTCTAGAAATCCTACAGGACATTCGAAGCTGCAACACAAGATAACAGAGGTGTTCCCGCTAAGAAGTCGATTCCAGAATATTTCCTGTGAGCGTATCGTTTTTTGTAATAATAAATGAAATAAATTCCCTCTCTCTCTTTCTTTCTTTTTTTTCTTAGTATCCCCAGCTAACTTAGATATCTTTGTGTTTGCTTTGCTGTATTATGTATGAGAGCTTGATAGCTCAATAGAATATCATATAAAATTATATAAAATATGTTACGTACATCTATCCTTTACTATATTATATACCAGTAAACATCATAAATACATTTTAACCTTCTAATCCCCTCTCAATTCCTTCTATCTGTTTATCTCCTTCACTGCATCTCCATCTTAGGTATTCCTCTCTCATAAACCCTAATAAATCTGAAATCTTCAATTGCTACAATCAAATCATTTTCTTCATCTAACTCCGTCGCAACAGCTAACTATACATGCGTGTTTTATCCCGGAATAATCCCTGCAACTTCTCTAAATTCAGGTTTAAAGCAAAACAATTTCGGTCCAGCAGCAGACAACGTCGAATAAAGAAAATATCGCTCTATTCCTGATGATTTATTGTTATTACTACTACTACTATCAGGATTCATATATCTACTATGTCTTTAAATCTACAGCAACGATCCTGATAGAATCTATATTTAATCTTTCCCTTGAATCTTCGCATTATAGCTATTGATTTATGAGTATTTGAACCTCTAGCAATCCTTCTCGAAGACTTTATTCATCATGACATCGATGCCCCAGAGATTCCCTGAGAGACTCGATACAATCAGCATTTTGGTGTTGAGCAGCATCGAAGTGATGATATCACGAGGTGTCTTGCATAGCTACAAGCAATTTGCTTTTTCAATAACACCAGTGAGATAGTTGATTGTCCATTTGAAGAGATAATAATCAGAATGTCCCCAGAGACATTCATTCATTGGATCGTAAATTATCCTTGATATCATGATACCTTAGTCGATTTTGATTGTTGACAGTATTTCTGATTCCACGGAACCATGCTTATCCCTGTGGAGTTAGACACGAAGCATTCGGAGAATTGGGGTGCTGTTGCTATTGGGAGAATTCATTGGTTTATTGTTGTTTGGGTTCATGGTTGTTTTACTCATAGGTGTTGAGTTTGCTGATTCATTAGAAGGTACTGCATCATCGAATGGATGTAGCGTGAAGAAATAATAGACATCAGTTACGAGCTGCAGTGATGAAGGTAAGTTCTTTCTTTTGAATTGCTTGTCGAAAGTGCAGGAAATCGTGCTGATTGCAGTCGAGAATTTCATGCAATCGATCTAGAAAAATCGATTTTTTCGGCATTCGTATTTCATAATAAACACAGCGAACTCCGATTGATCGTAGTTCTGACAGGCAACGGAAAACATCAATGGATCAACCTATCCATCAGTATCGTTCATTTCTGTGATACATGTGATTCTTCTGTTGAAATTTAGTTCTTTCCATTTTTTCAATTAACCTATGAGACTCTAAGAAGAAGAGGTATTTAGATTTGGTTGGTTTTCAGTAGCAGCAGAAGTACCAGCAAGTCCAGAGGATGTTGTTGTAGTTGTTGGGGTGGTTTTAATAGTAGTATTGTTCTTCTTCTCTAATGTTCCAGCTCCTCCAGCAAGAGTATTCTTCCCAGCATTATTGTTATTGTTTTCAACATACACCTCATTCTTTTAGCATTCCCACACTTGCGCAACTCCGCTTTCATGGAACAGAATGTACCTATTCATCATCACGCTTAGCATCCCAATCACAACTGATTTCTCCTATGAACAAAAACACAACAAAAACAAATAATAATAAGTCATTCTTCGAATCGCTCTACATTATGTTTATCTAATTACCTATGCACTGCCTTGATAGTCAAACAAGCAAGAATGTTCTGAATGCGTTGCAATCACTGACTATGGCTTCAACAACTGAAAACTATCTGCTAATACTGCATCTGACGTTGATCTATTCAACGCTTTGGCTTGCTCTGGAAGCGGTGTTTGGTTCCTCAAAAGATTGCTGTTCGGAGTCTAAAGTGAAGAAAGTGAAGAGTATGTTCGAAGATTAGGATTTGTTAAAGAAGCTAATAAGCTAGTTCGAGACATCTATCTGCTAGGGTTAGATGCTAGTGAGAGTGCTCCAACTGAGTTAACTTGATCCTTCGAAAGTTAAGCCCCCGAAGAAGTTACTTACGCTGCATAATTACTGCTCTCAGTTAGATCACTAAAGTTATTGTTGTTCTAATTCTTATTGCTAGCATTATTCACAGTGTTTGGATTAAACATGGAGGTAGATGTTGTGCTCATTGTATTCTTATGGCTGATTCGGAAGTTACTTACAGGTTTCTACTGAAAAGGAAGAGATGCAGAATGACGCAGTTGTTCGTTTTAATCAGGCGACACTAATGAATTCGGACTAGCTGTTGGTAGATTGCTTCCTGCCTTTGGAGTACCTGTGATGATAACACTATTCCCATTCATATCAATGCCGTTATCTTTGTTAGCCCTCCCCTTGTCTATGCTACCTAGCATGGTATTGAGTTACTTCTATGCAGCGGAGTACTTTTCCTTTTCGATTCCCTTAAGATCTATTTTGATTTCTTTCTTTTGGTAATCCAAGGATCTAGCTATCTCAGCTCGACGACTCTTGCTTAAAGGTTAGTAGAGCACAGATGGCTTAGTACTTGGAATGATTTCATTAGCAGCGAGAAGACTATCATTATTGTTTGTGTTATTGGGCAAGGTGAGTGATTAAGAAGACGATGGTGCTGGAGAAATGATAAAATTCTTCGTTGGAGTATTAAGAAAAGTGCTGTTATTGTTGTGGTTAGTCTTTAGCCCTGCTGAGGATGTTCCAAGATAATAAGGTTAGCTCATAGGCTGTATGTGTTAGTACAGCAGTGGATTCGAGTATTGCAATAATTGCATCTATGAATAGCCTTGCTAATGCTGCTTTTGTTATTACAGTGGTAATTAATTACTCATGTCAGCGCTGCTATTCTGATAATTCTAGAACTCAATGGCATCTAAGACATTATTGCTATTCGATAAATCTTCATCTGCGTGGGAGTTAGTATACACTCCACCATCCTCGATTCTATCTGTTTTTTCTTATGTTTCTCTGGATATCTCCTTCAACTAATCGATCATCTTTTGCATTTGTTTTTCATCCTCTGGACGCTGTCGCATCATTTCCTAGATACTTTTGTTCTTGTACCCACTGCTTGAACTTGTATTATTCCCATGATTATTGATAATGTTGGCTTCATTGTTACTGCTGATTTCAGATAAATCGCTGTCATCTAAGATAAAACTAAATAACCGTTCTACTTCTCCATCGAAGAACACAGCTAAGTTATGATTGAATTGTTTCATTCGCTAGGCTATATCTTTAGTTATGTCTTTGAATATATTCTTTGATATGGCAAGTTCTAAATATCCTTTGTGGAACTACTGCAAACTTCTGCTGAGTTAGTTATATCTATCTGTATTATTCTTGAGTGCCTCGAGGATCTACTGAATACAAGCGTCTTTGATGAATTTTACTTCCAGCACACTTCGGGAAGTTGCCTTGGTTAGCTGTCTGTCTACGCCTTCACTTAAGCGACGCTGCAAGACAAGGATCTTTCTCTCCATGCTGCTCACGAAGGTTCTGATTGTGTTGCTGAGTGTCTCGACTTGATTGTTGATAAGACTGTTTTTCTTTTGGATTGCTTTTTCTTCGAATAATCGTCGCTTGATTTCTTGATCTTTTCCATTAACACTTCGCATGACGCTGACAGTTACCCAATCACTTGGTTTGCCTTCGTTGTCACGGAGAATGCGATGTCCACTGCGGACTTGATCGTGATACCCAGCGAGGTCTTCTCCTTCGAGAAGTCTCCCACATTGGAATCCCCTGAGTTCATTGATTAGCTCGCAAAGCTAGACTTATTCATTTTTATGAATGTTCTTGTGCTTTTTCATGCACTAGCTGCAGAGGAGCTTCTAGTAGCAGCTGTTCATGAGACATACATATTCAACGTATTCGTTGTGTTCAGGACAGAATATGCTGAAAGATTTGGAATCCATCCACATTTTTGAGAAGAAATTTGAGAGAGTATGAGAGTGGGGGATTGTTTAGTCTTTGTGTCCTTACAGATTATCTAGGAAAATAATTAAAACAAAACTAGACGACTTGGAGATACAGAAAGTTTTACTGATTAAGAGTGTTCAAAGGAGTTTCGAAGGTGTGAGAATGAAAGCTTTGTATTATTAATCAATTCAGCAGAACGCCTATCCTCTAATTCAATAAAATTCACTTAGTTTTACCTTTAAAGATGGCCTAAACTTTCCAAAAATGAATAAAGTTGCATAAGTTCTGAAAACTGTTGAAATTGAGATAACGAAAATGGATAGATCAAAACTTTTTAACAAAACCAAAAATATACTTTTTGGCACAAAAAGCAGAGTCCAATATCAAGTCGACAGTAAAACAATAAAGCCTTTCTGATTGTGGAAAAAATTCAGTAATTTCTTCTCTGATCAGAAATTGATTTTTTTTAACCTTATGGAACAGGACTTAAGACAAATAACATCATTAAAAGTTACATGAAACAAAAAAAAGAGAAACAAACAAAATGAAAAGAAAGAAGAAAGATGAGAAAAGCAAGCATGTTTTGCCATTTATTTGATATGTATTCGTATTCGTATTTTGTTGTTAAACAAATTTAGGGTTAGGCTTGAGAGATTAAGGAGATTCCCTAAGGGAGATAACAGAGATTACGCTCCAATGTCTCCAATTTGATTGTTATATAGGTATAGGGTTAGGCATGAGATATTAAGGAGATTCTTTAAGGGAGATAACAGAGATTATGCTCCTATGTGCCCAATTTTGTTGTTATATAGATTTAGGGTTAGGCTTGAGAGATTAAGGAGATTCGCTAAGGGTTATAAAAGAGATTACGCTCCTATGTGCCCAATTTCATTGCTACCTAGATCTATTGTTAGGCTTGAGAGATTAAGGAGATTCACTAAGGTTGATAGCAGAGATTACGCTCCTATGTGCTCAATTTCATTGCTACCTAGATCTATTGTTAGACTTGAGAGATTAAGAAGATTCGTTAAGGGAGATAATAAAGATTACGCTCCTATGTCTGCAATTTTGTTGTTTTCTAGATTTAGGGTTAGGCTTGAGAGATTAAGGAGATTCTCTAAGAGAGATAGCAGAGATTAAGCTCCTATGTCTCCAATTTTGTTGCTATTTAGATTTAGGGTTAAGCTTGAGAGATTAAGGAGATTCGCTAAGGGTGATAACAAAGATTACGCTCCTATGTGCCCAATTCGGTTATTACTTAGATTTAGAGTTAGGCTTGAGAGATTAAGGAGATTCGCAAAGGGAGATAACAGAGATTACGCTCCTATGTCTCCAATTTTGTTGTTAAAAAGATTTAGGGTGAAGCTTGAGAGATTAAGGAGATTCACTAGGGGTGATAACAGAGATTACGCTCCTATGTGCCCAATTTCATTGCTACCTAGATCTATTGTTAGACATGAGAGATTAAGGAGCTTTGCTAAGGGAGAAAACAGAGATTATGCTCCTATGTGCCCAATTCGGTTGATACTTAGATTTAGGATTATGCTTGAGAGATTAAGGAGATTCGCTAAGGGAGATAACAGAGATTATGCTCCAATGTCTTCAATTTAATTTTCAAAGAGATTGAGTGAAACACTTGATAAATTGGTGAGCATAGCTAAGGGAGACAGGAGAGATTTAGTTCCAAAAGTCAAAATTGAACTTTTTGTACAATTAAGTTAGATCCTTGATAGATTGAGGAGATTACAGATTAAATTTAAGAGCGATTTTGTCTCAGTTTCCCCAATCCTTAATTTATTTAGATTGAGACAAACACTTTAAAGACTAGCAAATCTCATGGGGGCTTATTTAAAATCCTCTAATTCCTTGCGATCCTCTAAAGTTAACATCATTAGCTATTGAAAATTATTCTCATCTAAATCCTTAGAATTTCCCTTGTTTTCCTATTAAAATGCAGTGAACTTCTCTGTCAAATTCCTAAGAGATTTTCTTTATTGTGGCTAAAACATAAGGAGCTGTTTAGCAATTCTTTTAAAACTTGTTTTTGTGTTAATTTAAGGGTTCATATCCAAGCAGATCTCAGTAGATCCTAGAGGAACTGACAGCAACTTTCGAGCGAGTTGTTCTTCTGAACAGACAAGGTAGTTGTCAAGGAGGAAGATGCATAGGCCGACTGAGAAGCTATCAGTCAGGTATGTAGAAAGATCTGGATTTTCCCATCTCTCAGGTGCAAAATACAAGGGAGATTCTCTGTTATGCCTCTGCAAAATACAATTCACAGGTGAGTTATATTCCCGTTTAAATAGTTGATTTTCTAAGGATGACAATTCTTGGAAGTTATCCTGTAATTGAACTGCATGACTGAAGTTACCTAACTTAACAACTTCTTATCCTGACTCGTTTTCTGTGATTAAAAAACTGCCTAGCTTGATGTTTCTGTGGAGTATTCGATTCTCATGAAGGAAGCTAACAGAATCAATGATTTAAAGGGTCATAAGATTCTTTTATTCATCCTAGTATTCTCCGCACATTCTCTGCAATTCCAGGTGATGGATAAGGGAATACTTACATTTCTCCAGTTCTTAGACTACAAACTCATTGCCGTTAGAATCTTTGAAGAACCTGCATCCGTAGAATTTTACAATACAAGGAGCCTAGCAGACCCTCCTAATACCTATTTCTTTGATGATTTATGCTTTGTTTGTGCAGAGTGAGAGTTTGAGAGCAGATTTCCTTTTTTCCAAGAGGTTTTCTACTCCGAAGACCACCCCACCAACTCCAACTCCTAAGACATCATATACTTCACTAAATTCTTTCCACTCCAGCATGATGCTCAAAGCACTCTTGAGTAAATCCACAGTTTACTAGGCTTTCCTTTATCCCTGGTTGTTAAACCAACTTTCTATGTTATGGAGTTTGCGTTGTCTACTCACTTGCTATAAAAGAAAATCAAGTATTATCCCTCTTGAAGGGATTGGCAGATAGAGAGAGTTAATATGTCTCTTCAAAACGATTGAAAATATGGGAATATTCAAAGACCCTGTTTGATTCTAAAGAAGCAGTAACAGTATTGAACGAGCACTCTAGCTATTCTCCCTTGACTTACTCAATAGACAACATGCTATCTTGTGAAGCAAAGTACTCTAATTGAGCTGATGGGTATCAAGCATGGTTGTTAAGTCAGGTTAAGCAAGAGCAGTATTAGAGATTTTCGAGTAATCAAAATTAGTGCAAATAGTATCCAACTGAAGGAGGACTTTCCCCAAGGAAACAAGATCTTATTCAAGGTAATCTCTTTAGATCTCACCCATAGGATGTATTCGTATTTGGGATTCATTCACGGATACCGAATCCTCTGGGTTTCTGAGGTTAACAGTAGAGGTAAACCTAAGATTGCACAGTTTTAGGAGAACCGGATAGTGGTGGCAAGATGAAACTAAGAAGTGCTGTGTTGTGATATTTCCATGAGCTATGTGCTTTTGATGCAACAGGTTCACTGCATCAAGCATTTGGATAGCTAGCAATTCCTTAAACTCTTTAGTAGGAGGATCCTTATTTAACTCTGAATAATGTTAAATGGTCTCGTGTAAGCTTCCTTGATACATCTCCATTTCCTACACAAAATAGACCTTCCGAGCCGTATTTGAATTCTCACTTTTACCTTATTCGACACTTTCCTCCATCTCTGTGAGGAAGAATTAATCCTAAATAACCATAAAGTAATCGCTAGAAGAAAATTATTTCCTTATGGCATACTCTCTCTCCATTGCTTAAATCTAGCAATATGTGTGATCAGTGCATTCAAGTACTTTCAGAGCCACCTCTGCAATCTCATTCTTTTTAGCTCTGAGCACTAGCGCGAAAGGTCCGTTTGCTTTATAGCTGAAGTCAGAATATTCTGTCTACTAGGTTGCCATTAAGGCTAGAAATTTATCTATGGACTGAAGGCTGAAGCTGCAGTTTTTGGTTTGGCTTTCAATTTTATCAGAGGGTGCACTCATTTTCAGAAATATTTGTTGGTTTGTTTGTTAGATTATTATCTATGATTTGTTTTGTTTGAAGGATAATTAAATAATGTTGGGGAATGATTACAAAATTATTCAAATATCCACAAAGCATCAACCAAAGATTATTTTGAGAAATTCAGAGAATCAGATTTCTTTATTTGCTTCATTAATAATCCTCTTTATCCCCCTCCCCACAACTAAATCAAGTATCATTTATTTTATTTTTTCTGAGTTTCAAAAATAAAAAATCTTTCTTGTTCTTAATTTCTGAAAGAAAGAGTGCGGGACTTCTGCTGTTCTTTAATTAAGACCTTTTCAAAAAAGAACCAGATTCCATAATATTCTAAAATTTTGTATCTAGTTTAGCTAATCAACTCAGAATTATCATTCACACTACATGTTAAACAATTAGCTTTCTGCTAATCATCTTTTTTGCAAAAGATTGATCCTTTCTTTCAAAATTTTTCTCAATTATTTTTTTGTTTTATTAAAAATAAATCTTTTTTCTTCTTTACGACAAGAACAAAGGTTTTAATACTGTAAACATTTTTTGTCTGTTGTTGATAAAATATGCTTTATTTGAAGGCCAAATGACGAAACATTTTGAGAAGAGTGGGTGGATGATAAAATTCAGGGAGAAGGAAAGAAGAACATGGATTCATAATAGAAAATCAAAGATCAAGGAGTTAGCAATAGAATACAAATTAAAAAATACAATTGTTCTATTTTCTCTGAGGAAGTAGTTTATTTTGAGGTTATTAAATGTGTAGATGTATGTTTTTTTATACTTTTGTTACAAAAATGATGAAAACAAGTAAATTTATTATTTGTTTTTGTTTGAATCAATCATTATGCAGAGACTTTCTTATCAAAAGGCCTATCAGGGTGCTATTAGCACTAGGATATGTCAAGTTGATTCTTCACTAGGAATGAAACATCCAGTGATTGTAAGTACTTCTGATTGTACTTCAAAAAATCTTGGCTGGCTTCTTCTTATATAACTGGGGATGTAACTGGGTTAATCTTATGCTTTAGCAGCTTAACTATCTTTAGGACTCCCTTACACCAGATAAATTAGAGGCAGTAAATCACATTGAATGTGGCTAAAAGTCCAAACACTACTGTTCCATAGAAAAGAAATGTTTCGACTCTTTCTTTGGGTATTTATTGTTCTTTCTAGAAATAAGTTTAAAATGGAGCAAACTAAAGTAAATAAATCATCCAGGAAGTGAATAAACACGCCTCTCCGACGACCTTACAGGCATTGTCGATTTTAGTTATGTATGGTCGAATCCAAAGTGAAATTATCAGTGAAACCCCAAAGACACCTGCACATCCAGCGAAACAGACTCTTGGATAGTTTTACAATCCCACAAGGAAGACTGAGAGCATATACTTCTTGGTGATTTACATAAAGAAGTAGCTTCTGCAGATTCTGGGCCTATGCTGGAAATCGAGTTGATCTACCAGTTTTAGATAGACTTTTTTATTAGGGGATAATAAAGTTTCTTATAATTTGGATTAATTTTCTGGTAAAGCTAAGAATCCTAAATGTCGATAGATCTGTGAGTAGAAGATAAGAAGAAATGAAACTATTGCTATGGAGAGATAGACACTCACTCGATTGAAATATTGTGCTTGATCGATGTTGTAGAATTGGTTTAAGATTGCTGTTGAAATAAGAAAAAGAGATGTTTCGATGTTTGAGTAGATGTTACTTTAGAGGAATCTACTTATTTTCACACAGAATGAGCTGGTTTTGAGGCTCAATGATACTTTATCAGCGATGATGAACACTCCATAAATGCAAGGAACCACTAGGATCTGAGCAATAGCAATAGGAATGTTCACAAGCATGCAGTTGCTGTAGAAAACACGTCGAAAAGCATCCATAGAGTTCATCGAAATATCACTTGAATTATTCAATTAAAACCATAAGAACTATGTCTGATAGCTCTTCGGTACTAAACCGTAATCCTCTACGTTAGGGAATGTTAGAAGAGCAATGACTTGGAGGTTTTAGTAGAGATTCGGAGGGATTATGATCTTTGTTAGGATAAATGCGACACAAGGTTAGAGGGTGTTCAGCAGATAAAAAATGATTGAACTCTGTCTAATGAGTTACATAGCAATATTTGAATTTGTGCTTTTAAGTGTATTTGATGCTTCTTGTGTCTTTTAGCTTGGCTCCCATTAATCATCTGCAATAAACAAGGGTCCAATTGAAAACACCAACGGAGTTTAGAGATACTTCCGATCTAAGAAATACTTTGGAGACTAGCTGAAAATACAGTCATTTGGTAGAAAGATAGCATTTCCTTGAGACGCTGGGAATGTCTGTGTAAAGGACATTTTAACCGTTAGTGTGTTTCCTTCGATTATGGGGTCAGTCAAGGAATAGTTCTCAGCTGGAACACTGAAGATATACATGTAGATGATGGTGTCAATAGGATGAGCTTGGAAATCAATGGGGGCAAGGGTTTTCTCGAAGGTGAAAACTAAAGTTATCCTTGAGTTGTGGGATTCGATCTTCAGTGACACTCCCATACCAGAATAACACAAAATTTCACCAGTAGAAGATACAATAAAATTACTTAAATCTGGGCAAAGGCATTTTTGATTGTAAAGGACTAGGTCATTCTAGCATTCTGTGCAGGTACTGCTGGATGTCTCACATTCTTAGCAGGAAAAACCGCACAGACTGCAAGTTTTCGTGGAGGAATTGTAGAATTCATGTGAAGGACACTGTAAGCAAAGTTTATTGATGGTATTTGTTTATTCATAGTATCCCACGTCGCATGAGCATTATGGGGGATTTACTCTTCCAGCAGAGCAAGTCACACAGGTAAATGGAGCATACTCACAAGTTTCACATTCCTGGTGGCAATCATAGGCATAACATATCTCATTGTTTGAAAGAGGTTTATCGTAATAGCGAGTGTCGCATTCACATAAAGGTGGCTTGATCCTCCCTGAAGAGCATTCGATACAGTCAGCTGCATTGCCCTGGCATGTGTCACATTAGTTATCACAGGCTTAGAAAATCACAGTTAAAGGCATTTTTAATAAGAAAGATTTGGTTCTTTTTTGTGTTATTTACTCTTGCATTCAAAGGAGATTGTGTCTTGATATTGGTTCCGTAAGATGCATTTGCAGTCTGGAAGTGACTAGTAATCATACTTGCACTCAGTGCAGATAGAAGCATCTCCTGAGCACTTTGAACATTTAGAATCACAACCTAAGAAAACTTAAAGTTAAAACTACCAATACATCCCATGTTCTCTGTACGTTGGCATGTATTTGAGTTCTTGTTTAGATATGTCCCTTCTGTACATGAGCAATTGTTGGTTGGATCAGCATTGAGATCTCTGCATTTGAAGCAAGAAACTAGATCTTCGTTAATTTCTGCACATTTTGGGTTTGTGTATTTCGTTTCATAGCATTCATTTGTGTATTTATTGAAAATGGTCATGGTGCTTTTGGAGTTCGTCTAGTTGATGCATTAGTCCGAGGGGATGACTAAGGAATTTATCATAGCGAATCCTTGTTTCGGCTGTATGCATTTCATGTTGGCAATATCATAGTACAAAAAACAAGGATCCTCGGGAGTGTAGTCGAAGTAAAAGTTGCCTCCTGAGAAAAATTTCAGATTATTTAAGTAGATATCTCTTGAATCGCTGGTGTCGGTGATGTAATAAGTGAAAGAATTTGGATCTAATTAGCCGTAATTTACAAAGAGAAGCATCTCTCTCTTGTAATTACAGACGACTTCAAATTCATACACAAAGAACGAAGAAGCACCAGGGTTAACATTTCGCTGGATTATTGCTGAGAAAAAACAGTAAGATAATTTCAAAAAGAAACTATCTTCATCTCAATGTATGCTTGAAATCAAAGAAAAACATTTTTGTACCTAAAAAATTCGGCTGATGGATGTTCAATACTGCATATAATGTTTATTTGCAGACTGTCGGTATACAAATGCGGACATATGCGATATTTAATGATTCCCTCGGGATTATCTAATAGTAAACCACTTAAGCTCCTTGATTCATGCACATAATATTCTTATTTTCTTTTCCCGAATCATTTATGAATATGTTCATGGAGATGGCAGTGGTTTGAATGTAATAGAGGGGTTGTGAGACAATAAAGTAAATAGCTGGGAGATATTGAATTCCTTTCAAAGCATCAAGATATGTTGAAGCAGTTACCAACAAGTAGAAATATTAATAGTTGGCATCTTCATAATAATTTGAGAAGTAGAAATAGCCACCTATATTGTAAACTAAATTTTTAATCTTAAAATGTAAGGGTAACTTAGAAGGCCTCTATGCGAAAGAAAACAAATCAGATATTCTGTCAGAGGGATTAGTCATGCCTAAAAAGAAAAAAAATATTAGATTTCCATAAATCTGTTTTTCCAACATGTGAATCTGTTACCGAGAATATACCAAATTGGTATTGGAGGAAGAGTAGGAATAGAAGAAGAAGGGAAAGCTCCTTGGAAGATAGATTTAGTGGTATCAAGTGACTAGCAGTATCCAACACAAAGGCTAGGATAAACATAAGGGCTATTAGTCACAGTGGCAATTTCATAATAAGTCCCACCAGAGTTCTGAATCGTCATGACCACTGATCGAAGATCAGCCCAGAAACCAATCCAAATGGAAGAAGAGCTGACACTCAAGCATGTCAGTAGGGTGGCTTTGCTGTAGAAGCAGCAAGAATAAGTCATCGAGGGTAGTGTGTTATAGGTTTTTTGGATAGTTATGGTGAAGATATCTTGATTTTAATCCCTCAGATAGGCAAGGGTCTGCTCTTGGGTAACTGGGGTTTGATCAAGCTAAGTAATGAAAAAGCTCAGGAAAAATGAGGTATCGCCGAAGAGCTTTAGATCATTTGGTTGGATTATGAAATCTGGAAAATTAGTAGAAGTAAACCCAACATAGTCTCTGGCTTAGTTATGCTTATTTGGGATTTTGTAGGTAGACTTAATGCAAGAATAACCATCATCAAAACTGCCAAAAGGGCAAGTCCCTAAGAGAAAAGAAAGGGTGTTTAATCAAAAGAAAGATAATTAAATTGCATTTTTCAGTAAATAAATCACACAGTGATTTTGTTTTTGCTTTTCACCTGTGGCTTTGTCTCTGAAAGGATTCATTTTGGTGCATGTAGTTGAATCTGAGCATATTCTGCAGAATGAAGGACATGCCAAACATGAAGAATCACTGAAGTAAAACCCTAAGCGACATGAGCACTCATAATTTGGGCTCATTCTGATTTGTTCAGGTGGACATGGACTCCTAGCCCAATCCTGTATTCCATCTTTCACTGTGGGTACCTTCGTAGGAGAAGCCTAAGCCACACAAGTCATCCCTGCTTGATAACTGAGATCAAAGCCTGGCTAGCAGAACAAGCAATTTTTGTTCTTGATGCCTGTGCTTAAGAGACATTCAGCATCAGAAGACACGAATGTCCCTGTGTAAATCCTGATGTTACTAAATCACAAAATGATAAGCTAGCTTAAAAAGAGTAAATTAGCCTTGAAGGAAATGATCTTACTCAACTTAAACCGTGCCTTGATTAGTAGATCCTCCAAAGATGAACCTCACAGACGACATTTAGTCATTTAAAGGGGTCATAACCCAATTAGAGTAATCCTTCACCTTAGAAAATGCCTATTTTGATGCTAGATTGTCCACAATTATGGCGATTACATACCATTAATTTTGTAAAACACTGCAATGCGGTTATCCATTAAAAATCAAGACACCACTACTTCCCATGAGTTAATATGTATATCCTATGAAACTTTGAATTGTTAGCAGAAAATTGAAAGTTATTGCAGAGGAAGTAAACTAGAATTCAAAATAAACAATGAACCCACTGTTCTGCTCAATATCCGTAATTTATGTCTGAAAGTAATTAGAGGAACTTAATTCATTGTTAATCATGTTTGGAGCATCCAAGATGTCTTGATCTGCCCCCACACTGAAGATCTTACCAGGGTTGGCTAAACTGTAGTGAAAATCGTAATGCTACAGAAGATGGGTATCTACTGATTATTTTCTGTGCATTGGGCTGACTAAACTATCAACGATGGGTTATGGATCTAGGTACAGTGTGACCTACAAAGAAAAAAATGGGGAAATATCCCAAAAAACAGCACAAATGTATAGAATAAATAACACATGCTTGCAGAGAATAAACTGGAATTAATATGATTTACTCATACATGCTTGATATAGGCGCAGCCTGGTGGATAGCTTGTTAGACCACTTGCTGAGTACCCGATATTAAATAAAGTTTAGCTTGAGAAAGCCATAATATCCCCTGGCTGATTGGCGTAATTGATGATTTTCTCGAAAGCAGGGAATTACAGATTTTAGATAAACAGATACACATTATCTATTGAAGGTACAGTTGAAGCGAAGGTGATTTGTAATTTTATGAATATCCACTGTTAGACATTTAAGAAGACTATTCCATCGGTATCGCTGTATGTTTTGAATTGTGTCTCTATTTTGTTGATGTCGCTTCGATAAGAAAGAGAAAACACTCTTTCTAGTTCCATGTCATGGACAGACAAGATGGTGTAGTATCGTTGTTCATAGCCTTGAAGCAAAACCCAGGCAGTAATCATTAGGGATTGAAGGGTAGTTTATGCTGGAAGGGTTAGTTTTTGGAATATCTCTGCTGCTGAAATGAGAGGTGGAGAAATCGTTAAGGTGCTGCATGGAAGATTGGAGAGAGTGTCTTGGAGGAAATAAGTCTGCTTGAAAGAATAGTAAGACTGGGCAATTGCGAAGGTAGATAATAAAGCTAAATAAACATAGACCAAGAGGAAGGAAAAGACATCCATAGATATTTTATTCAGAGAATCGAAAATAAACTTGAAAATTTGGATTAAGAATCAGCGAAGGTTGGAGAGGATCTTTAATTTTTAGAGCCTTAAATCTGGGTTTGTATTTGTGTTTGATGAAAAATTGATGTATTCTCCCCAAACTCAAAGGACGTATTTTTGCTGAGAAATAGAATGTTGCAATTTCAGAAATTAAGAGTAACCTAATTGATTTATTTGATCAACGAAGTGAAAATTACATTTCTTTTTTGTATTAATTTGATATTAATTCTTTTACTGTTATTGGATTCATAAAACTAATTGATCCAGAAAAAGAAAGCAATGACCTCACAAAATCAAAGGAGATTTCAATGTTTTATTGTTTTAAAAATGTGAATTTTTTATTATCTCTATGAATTTAATAGTATATTTTAAGTTGAAGATAAATAAAACAAGAAAAAAATAAATTTATTTACAATTCTAATTTTTTTCATAATGAACTTTCAATTAATTGATCTTTTTCAATTTTGCCTTCTATTTGTTGGTTAATATTTCATAGCTCTTTAGATCTCATTAATAAAAAAGTTAAAAAGTTTTCTCTTATCATAATTCTTCACGAAGAAACATATGATTTATAACTACTCAATAATTTATTAGCACGCAGAAATTTCTAGCAGTAATCTTCTCTTTATTCGATTTTCTATTTTCTTTTGTAGAACGACATATTTCAGTATTCGTAGATATTTTCGATTTCTGAAATATTAATTCTTCTCAAATTAGTTACTAGTATTAATATGTATGATAAATTGTTGTCCTTGCTCTTATTTGTTTTCTCTTTCCTCTATTCAAGCTACCTATTACCAATTATTTTAACCATATTGATATTGTTTATCATTGTTAAAATCACTTCTCTTTCTTTTTGCAGTTATGCTTGCCTATTAAATGTTATGATTACAACGCTACAGATGCAGTTTCTGCTATCCAACTATTCAATTAAAATTTGTTTAAATTGAGAGACTGTATGTTTCTTTCTTTGTTAAATATCTTCCTACTTTTCATCTATTGAAGAAATTTCACCTTTCTTTCAAAAAGAAAGAAACAGATTACTTTCATTGTGAAACTCCATGCTATCATTATTTCAACGATCCCTCTCAAATCACTATATTTCAACAGTTCCTTTCTCTCAGCTTTCAAAATTTCAAAAGTTAATCACTCTCTGTTCTCTGTATTTCAAGAATCATTCTCTCTGCTCTCTTTTTCTCATTTTTTAGAAAGATTCTAATAATTTCTCTCACTTCAAACCAACCAGTCTCCAAGCTCTAACCAATAAATAAAAAGATAAATTAAAAAACAAAAACAAAAACAAAAAAGAATATTGAAGGAGAGAATAAACGAAATTGAGCATTTTTCATGGATATTCTCACAATAAATACTTTTTAAGTGAAAGAAGCTTCTAACCTAAGAAACACTGATGTGCTTACATCAATGAATTACTTGAAGCAAAGAGGTTTTAAGATGGTGCACATGCTTAGACGTGGATCCTTTTGTGCAGTCATGCTCACAGAATAATATTTTAATTAAGAGAACGTTACTATTATGATGGTGTATGCAAGGAATAAAATGAACACAATAGTTTTGAGTAGAAATTTTCCATAACGAAAGAACTACAATCCCAGTATTCTGATAAACCGATTGAAAAAATTTCTGATCTCAAGAATAGATTCTTCTTACCGAATGTAAATTTTGATACCTTTATCTCAGCTAATCCTAATCCCAGTAATTAATAGATTGCTAAAATCTTTATTTAGATTCTTAGAGGATTAAGTTATTTGGAGGATAAGAACATTATCCATGGAGATCGTAAGCCTTAAGACATTCTTCTGTCAGCCGATAACTCTCACAAATTTTCTGATTTTGGAGTCTCAACGAAGTTGCTAGGAAATAGAAATTATTTTACAAAAAAAGGAGAAAGCTCCTGCTTTAAATCTCAAGAGTTTTAGGATAACAAAAAGGTGCATTTTGAATCAAATTAGTATGCAGCAGGTATGATTCTCTTTAACATATGTAGCAACAATAATATCAAGCAAATGGGTGATATAAAGCTTGGGGTCTTTCCAGATATTGCTAAGCTAAGATATTAAAATATCTTGGAACTCTCCTATTAAATGATGTAATTTTCTTCCAAAAATCGTACTCCACCTGAATAGGATATCTTGGGACTCCAAAAAATGCTTTAATCTGGCCATCCTCCAACTCTTCCTCTTCCTACCTATTTAGCGTAACAGTATTTTCTTTGTTTCTTTCTTTATTCATTCGGTTAGAATAATTTTGGATTGATCTCATTCTTAACGATAATTCTTTCATTATCCTTATTCCTATCCCAAAACACTAGCTAAATAATCTAATAAATGAACAATAAAACCATTATTGTTTGAATTTTAAATATTTTATAATACAAAGCCTCATTAATTAATTACTATTTCTACAAAAAGTATGATACAAAAAAATGTTATCTTTATTTTGGGGATTTATTGTCCTGAATAGCGAACAAACCAATAGACCAGTGTTATTGGTTAGAATAATTTGGAATCATAAACATATTCTTTTGAGGATGTTTATTAAAAATGATTTCTTATTTTATTTTAGATTAATTATAATTGCAATGCCTTCATCTATTCTCTTTTTAAAAAAGAAAATTAACAATAAAATATGATCATGGATGCTATGAAGGACAGATAAAGATTAACAAACGAAATGGATAAGGTTTGTAAAAGCTATTTTTTATTTGTTGATTATTTTTATGTTATGTTTCATAGGTGAGTACTTCTCTAATGATGGAGACAGATATGAAGGCGAATGGAAAGATGATAAATCGCATGGCCAAGGTAAGAAAGAAGTGATTTACTTTATGATTAATAGGTTCTAATATTGTTTAATGATTCGAGAGTGGAAAGATGACAAAAAGCATGGTCAAGGTAAGTAAGAAGTGATTAACATTATGATTTAGTGATTCTAACATTTTTCATTGATTCAATAGGCAAGTTTTTCTGGAATAATGGAAACAGGTATGAAGGGGAGAATAAAAATGGCAAATTTCATGGCCAAGGTAAGAAAGAAGTGATTTACTTTATGATTAATAGATTCTAACGTTTTTCGATGATTCAATAGGTAAGTGGTTTGGGAATAATGGAGACAGATATGAAGGCTAGTGGAAAGATGACAAAAAGTATAGTCAAGGTAAGTTAGAAATGATTTACTTTATAGTTAATAGATTCTAATATTGTTTAATGATTATTTAGGTATGTGGTTTGGGAATAATGGAGACAGATATGAAGGCGAGTGGAAAGATGACAAAAAGCATGGATAAGGTAAGAAAGAAGTGATTTACTTTATGATTTATTGATTCTATCATTGTTTAATGATTTAAAAGGCGAGTTGTTCTCGAATTATTGAAACAGATATGAAGGTGAGTGGAAGGATGACAAATATTTTGGCCAAGGTTGAAAGAAGTTATTTACTTTAGGATTTATTGTTTCTATCATTGTTTGGTGATTTAATAGGCAAATCTTTCTGGAATAATGGAAACAGATATGAAGGTTAGTATAATAATGGCAAATTTCATGGACAAGGTAAGAAAGATGTTATTTACTTTATGATTTGTTGATTCAAATATTGTTTGGTGATTTAATAGGTAAGTATTTCTGAAAAAGTGGAGACAGATATGAAGGCGAGTGGAAGGATCGCAACTTGCATGGATAAGGTAAGAAAGAAGTGATTTAGTTTATGATTTGTTGATTCTAACATTTTTCGATGATTTTTTAGGCAAGTGGTTTGGGAATAATGGAGACAGATATGATGGCGAGTGGAAAGATGGCAAAAGGCATGGATAAGGTAAGAAAGAAGTTATTTACTTTATGATTTGTTGTTTCTATCATTGTTTGGTGATTTAATAGGCAAATCTTTCTGGAATAATGGAAACAGATATGAAGGTTAGTATAATAATGGCAAATTTCATGGCCAAGGTAAGAAAGAAGTGATTTACTTTATGATTAATAGATTCTAACATTTTTCGATGATTCAATAGGTAAATATTTCTGGAAAAGTGGAGACAGATATGAAGGCGAGTGGAAGGATGGCAAATTGCATGGATAAGGTAAGAAAGAAGTGATTTCGTTTGTGATTTGTTGATTCTAACATTTTTCGATGATTTTTTAGGCAAGTGGTTTGGGAATAATGGAGACAGATATGAAGGCGAGTGGAAAGATGGCAAAAAGCATTCTCAATGTAACAAAAAAGCTACTAATTTAAGATTTATGATTTAAATTATGTGATGATTCAATAGGAAAGTTGTTCTGAAATGATAGAGACAAGTTTGAAGGCTAGTTCCAAAATAACTCTTTGAAAGGGCAAAAAAGAAAGTTCAACTATGCATGAAAGTTGTTGTTCAAATGAATTTTCTCCAAAGGGGGTTCTTATTTAAAATATTTGAATTCCCATTTCTTTTCTATTTTTGTATGTTTAGGATTTGTTGTGCATTTTTGTTGAAATGAAGCATTAAAACAAAAAAATATCCATTAATTTAAGTTCCCTTTTTACAATAAACTGATCTTATTAAAATTTCTCAATATTTATCTTAATGAATTAATGAAAGAGAGATTTTACTAATCACACTAAATTATTAATTCCTATGAACAAAAATGAATAAACAATATTATTTAACATTATTTGTATTGATTTTGATTGTTGTTGATGTTAGGTAAATTAAGCATAGAATCGAATGCCACACGAGCTGAATAAAATAATCCTGGATCTAATGAATAAATCTTTAAGCACATATTTTGAAATTCAAACCAAATATCTTCGAGAAGTGATACATCGATAGTTAATAAAGTATTAACCTTGACGGAGTTCAGTGAAACCTAATTTCTCATAAAGTTATTTTGTATCATCATTCCCAAATACATCACTTGAATTTTAACAATCATAGCAGCAACAATTCAATTAAATTAGTTTGCCATGTTTATATAAGAATTTTTTTTCCAAGAAATACATATTCAATCATAAAACTCTAAGTGTTTTAATTATGTTAAAATAAAGCTTGAACAAGTGCTCAGTTTGTTTAGTTTTGAAGTTATTTCTAAGTTACAGAGTTAAGCTTAAAAGATTGATCAAGTTGGAGAGGGAATAGAAAAGAGAATAAGCTCCTATGTCTCCAATTTTGTAGTTACTTAAATTTAGGGTTAGGCTTGAGAAATTAAGGAGATTCGCTAAGGGAGATAACAGAGATTATGCGCCTATGTCTCCAATTCGGTTGTTTTTTAGATTTAGTGTTAGGCTTGATATATTAAGGAGATTCCCTAAGGGAGATAACAGAGATTATACGCCTAAGTCTCCAATTCGGTTGTCACTTAGATCTATTGTTAGGTTTGAGAGATTAAGTAGATTTGCTAAGGGAGATAACATAGATTACGCTCCTATGTCTTCAATTGGATTGTTAAAAAGATTTAGGGTTAGGCTTGAGAGATTAAAGAGATCCGCTAAGGGTGATAACAGAGATTATGCGCCTATGTCTCCAATTCGGTTGTAACTTAGAATTAGAGTTAGGCTTGAGAGATTAAGGAGATTCGTTAAGGGAGATAACCGAGATTACGCTCCTATATCTCCAATAAGGCTGAAATCTAGATTTAGAGTTAGGCTTGAGAGATTAAGGAGATTTGCTAAGGGAGATAACAGAGATTATGCTCCTATGTGCCTAATTTTGTTGTTTTTTAGATTTAGGGCTAAGCTTGAGAGATTAAGGAGATTCGCTAAGGGTAATAACAGAGATTACGCTCCTATGTACCCAATTGCATTGATACCTAGATCTATTGTTAGACTTGAGAGATTAAAAAGATTCGCTAAGGGAGATAACATAGCTTACGCTCCTATGTCTTCAATCCAGTTGCTAGAAAGATTTAAGGTTAGGCTTGAGAGATTAAGGAGATTCGCTAATGGAGATAACAGAGATTATGCTCCAATGTCTCCAATCAAATTTTCAAAGAGGTTGAGTGAAATACTCGATAAATTGGTTAGCATGGCTAAGGGAGACAGGAGAGATTTAGTTTCAAAAGTCAAAATTGAACTTTTTGTACAATTAAGTGAGATCCTTGATAGATTGAGAAGATTACAGATTAAAATTAAGAGAGATGATATCTCAGTTTCCCCAATCCTTAATTTATTGAGATTGAGACAAACACTTTAAATACTAGCAAATCTATTGGGGCTTATTTAAAATCAGCCAATACCTTGTGATCCTCTAAAGTTAACATCATTAGCTATTGAAAATTATTCTCATCTAAATCCTTAGAATTTCCCTTGTTTTCTTTCTAACATGCAGTGAACTTCTCAGTCAAATTCCTAAGAGATTTTCTTTATTATGGCTACAACATAAGTAGCTGTTTAGCAATTCTTTTAAAACATGTTTTTGTGTTAATTTAAGGGTTCATATTCAAGCAAATCTCAGTAGATTTTAGAGGAACTGATAGCATCTTAGCAAGTTGTTCTTCTGAGCAGACAAGGTAGTTGACAAGGAGAAAGATGCAAAGACCGACTGAAAAGCTAACAGTGAAGAATGTCGAAAGATCTGGATTTTCCCATCTCTCTGGTGCAAAATACAAGGGAGATTCTCTGTTATGCCTCTGCAGAATAAAATTCACAGGTGAGTTATATTCCGTGTTAAATTGTTGATTTTCTAAAGTGAACAATTCTTCGAAGTTATCCTGTAATTGAACTGCATGACTGAAGTTACCTAACTTAACAACTGCTGCTCCTGACTCGCTTTCTGTGATTAAAAAACTGTCTAGTTTGATGTTTCTGTGGAGTATTCGATTCTCGTGAAGGAAGCTAACTGAATCAACGATTTGAAGGGTTAACAGATTCTTTTATTCATCAGAGTGTTCTCTATACATTCTTTACAATTCCAGGTGCTGGATAAGTGAGTACTTACATCTTTCCAGTTCATAGACTACAAACTCATTGCCTTTATCATCTTTGAAGAACTTGCATCCGTAGAATTTTACAATGAAAGGAGCCTGACAGATTCTTCTAATGCCTATTTCTCTGATGGTTTCTGCTTTGTTCGTACGGAGAGAGTTTACATGTCTCTTCAAAACGACTGAAAATAAAGGAATATTCAAAGTTTCTGTTTGTTTCTAAAAAAGCAACAGTAACATTGAACGAGCACTCTAGCTATTCTCCCTTGACTTACTCAATAAAAAGCATGCTATCTTGTAAATCAAAGTACTTTGATTGAGCTGATGGGTTTCATACATGGTTATTAAGTCAATCTAAGCAAGCATTATTTTAAAGATTGTCGAGTAATCAAAAATAGCACCAATAATATCCAACTGAAGGAGAATTTCCCCAAGGAAACAAGATCTTATTCAAGGCAATCTCTTTAGATCTCATTCATAGGAGGCATTCTGTTTTGGGATTCATTTTCGGATACCGAATTCTCTGGGTTTATGGGGTTAACAGGAGAGGTAAATCGAAGATTACACAGTTTCAGGAGAACCGGATAGTCTTAGCTTGATGAGATTAGGAAGTGCGGTGTTGTGATATTTCCATGAGCTATGTGCTTTTAATGCAGCAGGTTCGCAGCATCAAGCATTTGAATCGCTAACAATTCTTTAAAGGCTTCAGAAGGAGAATCCTTATTGTTCTCAGAATAATGCTAAAGTATCATGTAAGCTTCCTTAACACAACTCCATTTCCTAGACAAAATAGACCTTCCGATCAGTATTTGAATCCTCAATTTTACCCTATTCAGCACTTTTCTCCATTTCTGTGAGGAAGAATTAATCCTAAATCGACATAAAGTAATCGCTAGAAGGAAGTTATTTCCGTATGGCATACTCTCTCTCCATGCCTTAAATCTAGCAATCTGTGTGATCAGTGCATTCAAGTACTTTTAGAGCAACCTCTGCAATAGCTTTCTTTTTAGCTCTGAGCACTAGCGCGAAGGGCCCGTTTGCTTTGTAGCTGAAGTGAGAGTATTCTGTCTACTAGGTTGCCATCAAGGCTATAAACTTCTCTATGGACTGAAGGCTAAGGCTGCAGTTTTTGGTTTGGTTTGCAATTTCATCAGATGGTGCACTCATTTTCAGAAATATTTATTGGTTTGATTGTCAGATTGTTATCAATGAATTGTTTTTGTTTGAAGGAAAATTAAATAATGTTGAGCTATGATTTCTTAAAATATTAAAATTTCCACAAAATCACAAACCACGATTGTATTCAGAAATTAATAGAATCAGGTTTCTTTTTATTTCATTAATAAGCCTCTCTATCTTCCTAGATTGCTCTTTCTACTAATTTCAACTGATTTCATATTATTCTAATAATAGGTATCTTGCTGACATAATTAATCGACTCAGCTTTATCATTTACACTGCATTTTAGCAGTCAGATTTCTGCTTATCAATAATAAAGCAAAAAAGAGATTTTATCCTTTCTATTTAAAATTGATTCTAATTATTATTATTTTTTAACTTCCATATCTATTTTAGAATCTTAGAAACGGTTTAGGGAAAGTAGTAGTTTCCCTTTTCAATTAACTTTTTATTATTTCTTTTAAGAAACTCTAAACAATTTATTTTTAAGTTAAAGGATCACAAATGATCTTGAAAATCGATCTTCTTCAAATCATATCATATTATTTCTTTTCTCAAATTAGTTCCTTGAAGAGACGAACAAAAAGCGATTTTGTTTAATTAACAAAATTCAAAAATAATCATATTCCTTTTACTATCAAATTAATTCTCCCCTCAGCATGAAAGTTCTCTCCTAATGCATGATACATGTGTACAATCCAAAATCAAACAAAGATTTAGAGTATCTTTATTTTTGTTTTTAGTATGTTTTTTTCCCTGGGGAGTTCTAGTAAAATCCTGTAAATTTCTTGTGGATCGTCATCCAGTGCAATAATTTAATAAATTCGTTGAAGGTATTTAATTTCTCTTCTTGATTAGCAAAAAATCACATACTATTTCAAGATCACTAAATCGGCGCGCAGAACACCAAGAACAAAAAGAAGTCTTATCTAAAAAATGGCTCATGATTGGATACTTCTTAGGAAAGTTTCAACTTTTCTGAGCTCAACGCAAGGAAGAGACAAAGTAACATAACGATAAACAAAGAGCAGTTGTTTTATAGTATTTTCTTCATTCTTAGACTTGCAGACTCATTTAATACATCGGTATGCTAGTTGCGTCAGTCGAAAAGAGTACACGTAAGAATGGTGTACCTTCCCAATGCGAGCGCTTACAGAAAATGGAGAAACTAGCTAATACTATGAGCATGACTAGGAAAGTAAATCAGGGAGAGAGAAAGGAAAATATTATTTGAGATAAAAGCAAACCCTATCAGCGCAATAGATTAGCTGATTCAAACTCAAATGTGATTTTATGTTAAACAACAAAAATGATTAGGTATTACGAATCGGAAAGCCCGTCGGCAATTTAATGCAGGTAATCCTAGCTATAAGGAAGATACTCCATGCAAGCAGCAGAAAGCCTCACGAAACAAAGTCTCTCCTAGCATTTAAAGCTGCGAAAGACTCCCTACTGATTATATACTATCTCTGCGATCATCTTGTCTGGTTAAGCAGGGTAATAACAGAAATAGCAGCAAGAAAACATAAGTATTTTTAAATATTTTCTGTATCCTGCAGATAGGAATACTGAACAAAGAAGCATTGAAGAAGAAAATGGAGCGCTATGGATATATTAGCTGGTTACTGGCCCTATTTTCCACTATTGCATATGAGCTCTTGTTCCTTAAGATCTCTAAAGAGCTCGAAGTAGTAATGGTAAGGGTTAATAATCATAAAAGGAAGAAGATGGAGAATGAAAGAATAAAAATTATTATGAGAAAATAATAATTTAATTTGCATTCCTTTTTCCTGTTTTTCCTCAGAAAGAAGACGAGAGCTATGTAAAAAAGGCTAAACTAGAACAGAAGGCATGTTTCACTGAACTATCTCGTGTTATCCTCGATATCCCTGTAAAAAAGAATTAATTTTCTTCTTATTGTTATTGTATTTACATTGTTATCCTTTTTAATATCTTTCTAACTGTTTTTTATTGATTTATTCTCTTTAACAGATCGCAACATGGTACATAAACAACGGATTGGTTCCTGAAATGCTCGTCGGTACATTAGGTCTTATTACATCATGCATTGGTTGCTACCAGCATTGGGTGAAATGAAAACATAATTTTTGTAAAAATTTGCCTAATAAAATATAATTTCGTTTTGTGCTTCTCTTATTCGGTGTTTCCTGTGTTATGTTGTCTGTGCATGTTTGAGGATGTGTGTGATATTTGGTATTTTGTTTATGAGTTCATTGAGATCGTTGTGAATGAAAACTGAACAATATTTAACTACCATATTTTTGTGTTCTTTACGTTTTTTTCAGAACTTTTTAGCTGTCGAAGAAAAGGATTACTGCAGATTGCTCTAGTTGAGATTGTTGTTGTTCTCGTTTATTGTAGCTGCGTTTGGGAAAGAAGGAAAGGTCAAATAGAGGATAGGAGTTAGTGTAAATTGAACTACTAATTCATGGGTATTTGAAATAAAGTGATTTTTTATGCTAACTTACCAGCAGCTGAAGTAGGTCTGCCTTTGAATGACACAACGGATTGCTTTGTAGCTGATAGTTGGCTTCTATTGAGTAGATCATTGTTGTTGTTGTTCAGGTTAATTTAAGGAAGACCTATCTAAGATGGTACTAAGATGAAAGCAGCAAATATCAATAAATTATTTTTAGAAATTAATGGGAGAAAAAACAAAAAAATGATGGATGTAAAATATTTTCATATTTCCAAGTGTAAAACTCTGATTATTTTTGAATATTCTTACGAACATCGAAGACCTCTTATTGCTCATACATACTTGTCTAATGATTTGCTCCGAAATCAGCTCTGTAGATTCTCCCATCTGCTCCTTTCATCTATTAAACATATGAAAAAATCACAATTATTAATTTGTATAAAATCTTGTCTCTCTCTCAACAGATTTTTCAAAAAATATTATCTAATCTCTTTTATCCTTACATCATTATTAGAGTATCCTTGCTATTTCCCTTTAGTTCCACATGCTACACATCTATTCGGTATTATCCTGGAATTCCCTGTGATAACTGAAATGGTTTCTTGTTAATTATTCTTCAGCATCGCCGCAAGTTACAAGTAAAACTCCTCTATCGTCTCAAACTCTCTTCTGAACTGATTGACTACCTCTGCGACTCCTTTGATTTTCTCATCCAACAATGAAAATTCTCTTCGTGTGTCATCCGTTTCCGCTTTCCTCTCCAGCGCTTTCTACCAATCTAATCCGCCTGTTCCGTTTTCCCCGCCTTCTTACATTTCTCTGATTTTCTTCTTGAGCCTTTTTTCTAGTTCCCCAATGCCTTTACATTTAACTTTTAAGTCTTCAATATCAGCACCCATTATGCGTTATTTTTCTTCAGCGCCTATTTTAACACGCTCGCACATTAGCTGCGCTTCTTCACGAGTAACTCCTCCACTCTTTTCGTTACCGAATTAGCTTAAAACCTTGTGCTCAAGCATGTCAAACTTCCGACGGAGTTCCTAAATATTTTAATAAAAAATCATCAAACGCAACTTCAATAAATCTTTCTTGTTTATCTTACAGTTTCAGTATTCGATAAGATTCTTCTGAGATCAAGTAATTCCTCCTTTTATCTCTTAAGTTCTGTTTCTAAAGCACATATTTTATGAATATCTCCATCGAATTTAATACCATCACCATTATCATCTCCTTTCTTTTTCCCAACGAGTTCTAATTTCACATTCAGATCGTGTATCAAACTCTTCAATGAAGCCTACAGAAAATATCACAAAATCACTTAATAACCTCGATTTTTTCAAAAACACTCAAACCCTATCCTCCTTTTTTCTTACATCTTCCCTTTAGAGTCCTCCAATTTTCTCTTCGATTTCCTTCAGCAACTTTGTAAGTTTCTCTAACACTTCCAGTGCACTACCTCTCCTATCAAGCAATGCTATCTTGCTATCCAAATCGTTCACTCTATCTCCTGTCAGTTTCCTGCTCGTTTCGAATTTCTCTGTGCTACAGAATTTCTTCATGAGCTCCTCCTCAAGATCCTTAATCATTTTCTTAACACCCTTTTGTTTCTCAGCCATTTAATCCTCAATATTCTTGCAGCGATCACTTAGGCCATTTAGTTTATTGAAAACTTCACCGAAACTTTCCTCTTTTACCTTTTAAATCTTTCAAAAACAGAAAAATAAATTTTATTTTAGGGGAGGAAGGGATTACTTCTCTTCTGAGCTTCTCTTCTAACGTTTTAGCAGTGCTATCAACGTAATCAGCAGTGACCCTTTTCTGCAATAATGCTTCACAGTCATTGATTTTCCAGATTGTTTTCTTTTCTGTGTCTTTCAAAGCTAGTTCCACTCTAGCCAACTCGTTCACCGTCTTCTTCGTAGAATCATCAATTTGTTTTTGAGTTTTCTTCTTCAACTCATCAATTTCGTTGACTAATTTTGTCTTAGTCTTGTTGACTTTTGCTTTCAACATATCTTTGTTGATCTTTGTAGCGATTTATGCATTCATTACTGATAACTGACTGTCCCAGTCTCTTCCTTCTTTGTAGATAACTGAACAAGCTACACTAAGCATCTATAAGCGATTGCTGATCATATTTGCACCGTCAGTTAAGCCGTCTCCAGTGGTTTCCACTCGAGGTTTATCTAAGGAACTACTGACTTTCTTGGCAAGTTCTTTTTCAGTGATTTCAAATGATGAAGAAACAGCTTTGAATGCTTTTTCAACTTTTTCATTTGTAATCTTTGTTTTCATCTCAGATTGCAGTTAGTTGATTGCAAGTGATTGCTAGTTGATTATTGTGGAAATACTCTGAAGATAATCTTTTAGGTTATCCATTTTCAAATCTAAGTGGAAGACAGTGTCGATCTGCTGAGCTTGCAGAGCCTTCTCTGAAAAAGAAAAGAAAATAGGGATTTATTCATGGAGGTTTAAAAAATATGTTGAAAATACATAAAATCACTAAAATAAAAGGAAATAACTATCTATTTATCATTATCATTCTTGGTATTCTTACCTTTGACGAGGTCTTAAGTTACCGCTGTGCTTGTCATAAGATCTCTTATTTTAAATTTCTCTTGTAGTGTGTTATGTATGCTGAAGACTAATAAAATATTACTCTATTATTATTATTTCTCTCCTTAATTCGATAATTTATCACCCTTCTTGTTAGTATCTCTCTTACTGATTTTTTCAATCCAAAAAAAAGTAGTTTCGTTTCTGTTTTTTCTCTCCACACCTTCCCCAAGAGAATGCATAACTTCTAAAGCAGATAAACACAATATTATGCATTAAAGAATAATAAGAGAAATTTTGAGATTGTTCTCTTGATCTGAGTCATTCAAAAAAAGATCGCTTTGGTTGAATTAAAAAAAGAGGAAAATATATGAATGAAAGTAGATTTATTTTGAGTTTAAAATAAATAAATATTTTGAAAATTTAATAGATATATAACAATAAATAGATTGAAATGAGAATAAGCATCGGGAGAGGTAGATAGACCAGTTGGTGAATAGTAAGGGAGAAATGATGAAAAAGAGAAGTAAAAGAAAAAGAAAGTGAGAATGAGATGGAGAGATGGAGAATTTATTATTTTTGCTTGAGTGGGCAGCCAAATAATTCATGAAGGTTTAAAATTGGAGCTTTCTTCTTCGATCATTTAGCTATTTTGGTTTGAACTGAAATGTTCTGTGAGCTATCCTCTTTATTAAGAATAATAAATATTATTTTTTTGAATTGAAGAGTTGCTATTAAGGTTCTAGCAAATATCGCTATTTGTATTACATGAAAATGAGTCTAAACCTTCCTCCTAATTAAGATTATTGTTATTTGAATTATAATTCCTGCAATCCACCTCCTCCTCCTCATCTAACCTATCAGATTCTTCTTTTATTTGCTGTGTTTGTTATTCTTCTTCTTCTTCTTTGTCTCCTCCTTCTATTGTGAGCTCATTGCAATAACTCCTTTCTTCTTCTTCAATTTAGCTATTTGGGCGTGGAATCTAATTTAGCACTGTCGTTGATTCTTGTTTAAGGTCTTAAAGCTACTCATTTTTGTTGCATTCTTAGGGTTAATTAGAACCATTGTTAGTACATTCCTTAGTCGTATCCTTGCAAGTATTCAGTGATTTGGCATTATTCTAAGGGATATTCCTACGATGTTTCGAGAGAGTATTAAGTCTAATTCTCTCTAACTCCGCTTCAAACTACTAACTATTATTGTTGTTGTTGTTATTCAATGGATTAGCAGCAGAAGGATAAAATCTATTAAGAATCTCATTGTTCTTATTAGAGTAGCTAATTTGATTACTTTGACTACTACTAATACTACTTCCCCATCCTTTGATTTACTTTGAATTCATCATTTGATCATTCTGCTACTCAATCTTCACCGAACAATCAGCGTTTCTCTATGTCTAACCATTACTCCAACCTGAACCCATCCCAAGCAAGCCATTTCTGGCTAATTAGCTGCTTGATGTTTACTACTTCCTCGTCTTGTAGAGCAAATCAAGATGATGCTGCTCAATCTAAGGAAAATAAAACACAACTACCGAATCCTTGAATAATTCCCTCTATAACCCATATTTACTCGCAAATATCTGATTCCCAGGATGACATTATATCTGCATATTCACCTTCACGCGCAATGCTATGCCTTCTAATGTCATAATAGTACACTCACAAGATGTCTTTTCAAATATCTAGCATGAGAGTAATTCTCTCATCGATTCTTGATCGAAGATCTCAGGTGATTTAGTTTTAAGATATTAATGCTCAAAGTTCTCGAGCGATCGAGCTAGCAATAACATGAGTTTAGCAGAGTATCCAAGGGAGGATTTTTCGACGACAGATGCAGAATAGTTATTAGTGGAAATGGAATAGAAAAAGAAATCGTTTTTCTTTGTAATTTCATTGGATATTGTGTTCTTCACTTCTGATAAGAATTGCTCACGTAATTATCCTAATTCAGTGCTTGCGATTTTGTTTCTTTCAACAAGTTCACTTACAGTTCTTAGCAAGCGAGTCTACTAATCTACTATCCAGCTAAAGCGCACCATACTCTCGCAGAAACGACGCTGTTGCTGTAGTTAAATAATACTTGAAGACACTTTTTATGAAGATGATGAGTTCTGTTGTTGTTGTTACTAAAATAGCGAATAATAATTATTCAACATATCGAGAACAAGTTTTTCTTTTCCTTTATCGATAGGTTTCTTCCTTCCGAGTTATATTTCCATGACTTTTATGTTCTTATTAAATTCTTTTCTTGCGACAGAGCGATACGAATGCCAGGTTGCATCGTATTAAGTTGATGAGAATTCAATGATAAAGTCACCTCCCAAGCAGAACCCACTTTGGACACCACGCACGATAATGTTCGCTTCTTGCTTCACACATGAAGACATATTTTAGGATATTGAACCTCAGTTGAAATTCAAGGTCCAAAATCGAGCAACAGATTGATTAGCAGAGGGGGGAGGATGAAATTGTAATGTCTTCAAAGCGGCAAAGCTGAGATCTTTTTTAGGTTTAAACGAGCAACTACGATTTTTGTTATTTCTTCTTTTTTTCCCTTTGTTTTGCTGCTGAATTTCTGTGATCTTTCTATGTTTTGTGGATGATAATTTATCAAGGGAAGCGTCTCTAATTTAATCTGAGTAAATCCTTTTTTTTCGAAATTCGACCTCCTTTCACAACATACTTACGATTCTCAAGGATAATCCAGAAACTCATTTCCAAAAAAGGATATTTTTCAGCGTTGATTTAGCATAACTCATTATCTTGAATAAGCTTATTCAGCTTTAGCTTGCTTATTTGATAATTGATGCTTATTTGTAGTTATCCTAAAGACATACAAAAAAGTAAGCCTTTGAGATAACACCAAATTCGAAGGGAGGGGGGAGGGGATTAAATAAATAATATTAGAATGAATCTGACTCGAATTTTGATTTTCTTTTATCAAGACTATCTAGAAGAAGCTCGTTGAAAATTAATTAGTTCATTCGGGGATCAATATCATCAGGGATATAAATATATTTATTTAAATTCTATGCCAAAATTAGACAAACAATTCAAAAGGATGTTTGGTTATTTGGTGCCTCATTTTTTATATAAAATGGTTCTCAAATATGAACAAACTGAATGCGTAGTAGGGCGAGGGAGGGAAACCTGAAAATAATTGATATTTTTAGGGTTTGGAATTCTCTTGTTAAAATATAACTGCTTTTTCGGGAAATTCAATAAAGTATTACATAATTAATTTCCTCGAATTTCAGGGGAAATAAAACAACAAAGACACACACAGCTGAGTAATAGATACATTAGATTATTTTTGAAATTCGGGTATTGTTGCAAAGATTTAGTCATTTGGACAATTTCGAATAGCTCCCAACAAGACAAGACAATTAAGAAAGATTTGTTTTTTTTTTAATTTTGTTAGGGGTATCATAAGTTCTACTATTAATGAGAGATCTTGTTAGTTGTAGGTTATCGTTTTGCGTAGATGATAATGCTAAAGATATTGATTATTCTTGCCTTATTTATGTCCTATGGCTCTTCCGATGTTCTTAATCATCTTTATTTATTTAAAATCCGTTTTTTTATTGAAATAATCACACTTATTATTGCCTCTTGAAATGGATTAAGAAATAGAGACTATTAGTGTTAAAAACAATCTGTTAATATGAGAGAGAGATATTTCACTAATCTTCTTGGTATCTTCAAAATATCTCTATGTTTCTCTGTTTCTTTAATTCTCCTCTCATAGTACTTTAAACGTTGCCCCTTCTGAGTGAATTAGCATACCTTCTTGCAGCGGCCATGGATCTGAGAACTATTCATTTTTATTTTGATCAAAACTCTACAACTGCACATATGTTCCGCCTGACGAAAGATGCTTCTAATCGGGTATATACCTCTCGCATAGTTTCCATCGTTTCTATGAATCATACACGATCTAGCAGTGAAATCGAGAAACTTCTTTATCTTAGAAAGGGAATTTATTTCGCTGATCTCTACCGAATGTTATGATCTCTCTGTCCTTAGCAACTTCAAATCGCATCTTGATTATGTCTTTCCCATCGGAAGTCTTGTAGTCACCAGCGATGCAAGTAAGCTCAATGAAAGGTGGAGGAGCTTAAAGCAACAAAAAAAATACAAAATACGCATGAGAATCACAGAACATATGTCAAAAAAAAGTAAAAAAATAAAAGAAAATCTACTTGGCTTCTGCTGTGCTTTTGGATTATTCTATGGATGATTCTTGGGATTGAATGTTGACTCGCATGATCGAATACTCGAAGCAAGATCATCATTGTGAGGCATGTTTGAGGTGCTATTCTCTAAGAAATTGATTTCTTAAATCGACTAAGGGATCTACTTCAGAAGTAGCTGCAGTTCTGAGTCAGGGTTCAACGCTAGTTTGATGAGTCTTGGCTAGCTAGCAGACTATTCCGTTTACTCAAATAAACCACTAAAATCTTCTTATTAATGTTCTCCTTCTTATCCCCCATGTGACAGATCATTAACAAGAAATTTATAATCAGCTATGCGAAACACCATGTTCGGTAATAATTCCACTGGCGATGTCTCATTCAGTCGCAGCATCGTAGGATTCGATGGACTAGTGCAGACAATCGAATAATAATCCATACTATTCCAGATGATTCTGAATTATTATCGCGATACTCGCCAGACTTCTGGCTTGAATTGCACATCATTTTGAATTCCATGCATGTTGCGATGACTAGAATTCGCGTTATTTTCAGTGTTTTTATTTGTTGTTATCATCGCACCACCTGGTGCAGGAGGTTTAGAGACACTGCTGTTTTTGGATTGCCTGCCGAAACAGACAATGTGTTTATGTCTGAGTGGTTGTGGTTAGTTGTTTCCAAGTTGCACTGTGTTTGGGTGGATGATGATTGTCTCAAATAAATTAAGGTTTATGAGATCTACTTAGCATTCGATCATTTAGAGACGAATAGAACTAGGTGGTTTATATGAATCATCCATTTCTACAACAGGCAGATTTAAATCACCTTCTGATTGTAATTAACTTCTCGACAGCATGAACGCTCGACTCTAAAGATATTAACTGGATTAGTTATGCATCGTAAGACTGCTCGGAATGACACTAAACGATTAGGGATTCTCACAGCTGTTGAGGAGATTCTTAGAGTCTCTTTGAATAACACATGTCGCTGTGCTAGCTATGCTGTTACTGGCATTCAATGCCATTTCTTATAGTTAGCTGAGACGTAGAGCATTTCCAGGACTCGTTTATTGATTTGATAATGCATTGTCGATGGATTGTTGTTAATTTTCATCTTTCGAAATAGTTTTTTAGATAGAAAGTTATTGTAGTTAAAGTTGCTATTGCTGCTAGAGAAGTTACGAATAGAGTTATTATTGTTGTTATTGCTGTGATTGCTCAGATTTCACGAAATAAGCATATTTTATCACAGGATTAGCATAGATCATAGGGAGAATGATATTAATATCTGAAGCATTGAAGTGTCCAGATGATGCTGAGCTGATATTTGAAGATAACGCATTGGAGATACTCTTTTCAGATAAGATTTTGATTAAGATATCTTCAGGTAATCGCAAACCTTCTAGCTTATTAGAAAACCCATCAAGTCCTTTTTCAAATTCTGCAAAACTCACTTCAGCACGCGTATTAGTTTAGCACAAACTTTCTAGTTCCGTATACCAAAAAATCATAGATAACTCTGTCTGCAGTTCTTTTCTTTGTACTAACAATTTCCACCTTGATTTCAGCAATTGTTTCATACAATCGAGATGCTCAAATATATCGAGTCGCATGCCGCTATCAGATGACATCTGCAAGGATTTAAACCATTTAGTGGTGTTGCTGGTATTGCTGGTACTTGTATCGAACTAGACTGATGCATTCTAGAAACCAGATTGCTCGAGTTTTCGAAGAAATTAATTGAAAACTAAGGATAGCGCATAGTATGATACCCAATGTTAGGAGTTATCGGAGGAGAATGCATTGAATTAAGGTTTGCTTTTGAGTTCGATTAAGGATTCCCTGAGTTTACCTAGGGATTCTAATACGCCTGAATAATCTAATCCTTTGTTGAATTCGAAACCGAAATGGTACTCGCTTTCCAAGACACCCAGTCGCTGATAGATCATTGAGACAAAGTATCGATGGAACTTAAATGATTTGCATCTTTCCAAGCAGTCCTCTAGATTATTACAAAGCTCCATTTTTGTTTGATGGAGATGGTTTTTTGTTAATGTTTGCTTTTCTTCTCCGATAGGTGATTGTGTGAGATGCTTAGATATGGAGATATCTTGCCTAAAATGAGCGTATCTTGTCTCTCTTTCTTTGTCTACTTTGCCTCTTTTTTTTTGTTGCTTTTAAGACAATTTTTAATCTATTTATCTTATTTTTTGTTTTCTTTGAGAGGATTATTTTTTTGGAACTTTTTTATCCACAACAACACTTCAAAAATGCTAAAAGAAATGCCTAAAAGAAATAATATTTTTTGTTTTCCTTAAATTCCCACAAAATAATGAAACTCTTCTTAGCTTTATCTTAACTTTACAAGATAAATAAAAACTCAATATGTCAAGGCCACTTCATCAACAACATAGATCACATATCTGATTTGAGTTTTTAATAATAGAAGCAGTTCTTATTATTCAGGGGGTGATAATGATCTCAAAACAACCAAAATTCAAAGTATGGGAAAATCAAAAGCAAAACCTACGTTGATGTAGGAAGAAGTAAATCAGTTGAAGTTAGGTGGGATGAAGAGACTGTGTTTTAGTTAGGATAATAATTTTATTTGAGTGCATAAAGAGGAGTATCACATCAACAAAACACAAAAATA